>OGYI01001612.1_pt1 | contig 21105 bp, 15 predicted proteins | sample 1576521 | NCBI WGS metagenome assembly OGYI01 (sample SAMEA3541484, study PRJEB24748) | human gut metagenome | biome: human gut; feature: human-associated habitat; material: faeces | place: China | collected 2012
AGATTGAGAGCGAGTTTATGTCGCTGTTTGATAAACTTATTGAGCAGTTGAAACGTGGTTAATTGCAATAGGGTCGCCGCACATTTTGACATATTGCAAAATTCCAAAAACGACCCTATTGACATAGTTTTTCGTTGTTTCAGATGGGTATAGCCTAATGACACGCTCAAAAAATACCGACTCTTGATGAGTCGGTATTTTTGTGTTTAGTCATCGTCAATGATATCGGCCAGCAGACCGATAATAGTCAGCGCACCGAGAATGACTTTTCCTGCGTTCATCTTCTCACCTCGTTTCAGTTGTCAGAAAAGTTTTCGACAGCTTCAATGATTAAATCAACAACAGCGCCAACGGCTTGGAAGATTGGACCGAGTGCAATCATGCGTATCGCCTCCCTTCAATCAATATGCGTATAACAATTCGCCGGTCATCTCGTGGAGCAGGGTAGGGTCGTACAGCATTTCTTCGATTTCTTCCTCGGAGCAGCCATAGTCGAGCAGTGCCTGCACCTCATCCGTGGTAACGCCGAATGCCTTCGCCACACTGAATAGGTCGTCGTAGTTTGTGGGCGTGTCCTCGTAGTAGCTGCGGTAGAACGGGTATTTCCGCCACCAGTGCTCGAATGTTGTGTGGGGCGTAAAAATACCGGTAGTGATACGGCCGTTGCGGTTAATTTTCATGATTTCGCCCTCCTGCGGTTCGAGAATATCGGTGGGCGCTTTTAGCCGCAGCTTTTTGATGGCCTTGCAGAGGATTTCCTGCGTCGAGGCGTAAATCAGAAAGCCATCATAGAACATTACGCACAGCGGGTTATCTCCAACTATGAACCAGATGGAGTTGTCCTTATCAAGCACCGTAAAGACGAAAGAGCCCTCGACCTTTTCAGCCATAAATTTCAGGCTGTCAAAGTCGAGGGTTTTCTGCTGTTCAAGAAGCTGTACCGCAACGTAACTATCCGTTTCAACACTTGTCATCGGGAGATTTTCTTCCATACGGAGTTCTTTGTCATTCCAGAGAACGCCATTGTGAGCGAGAGCAAAGCTGTTTCCGTCAACGTGACCAAGAAACGGGTGGTTATTCTGGTTAAACTGTGCATTGCCCTGAGTCGTCATGCGCGTGTGACCCATGATTACGTTGACGTCATGCGGAAGGTGGATTTTCACTTTTCGAGCGGGCAGAGGACGCTTGTAAATCCGCAGACGGCCGTTGAAGTTGTACGCAATACCAGTCGCGTCTGTGCCGCGCACTTGGCATTCACGCGCTAACGTGTTCAGAATTTTGTTCTTCGTATGGGTGCTGAGACATTCCTTGAAATCAATTAAACCGAATAAACTGCACAAATTTCATTCCTCCTCATTGGTCACAGTGACGGGTTCGTTGACGTACAGCCGGCGCTCCTTGAGGTACTGAATCAGCTCCGGTTCGTGCACCATATCCAGAAAATCGAACCAGCTCAGGTCCTGCACTTCATTGTCGGACAAAGAAACAGCCACCTCGACGAGATGGTTGACCATCTGCAAGGTGGCTTTCAAAGTATTCAGCTTGAGCGTGCCGCGGAACATCCGGATTTCAACCGTATCCGCGTTCGTGAGATTGACCGCCGTATAACGTCCAGCGCAGGAATTCTTTGCGTGGTTCATCTGCTCGGACGGGGTGAGGCGGATGCCGTACCGCGCTGCCCAGCGGTTCATCTGAGACTGTGTGTGGCGGCTGAATCGCAGCAGTTCCGCCCAGAATTTCTCAACAAAGTAGAGCAACCGCGCAATTGCAGCCTCCTGCTGCTCGTAGGTACAGCCGAATGCCAAACGGGAAATATGTACATGCAGTCCGCAGGTTCCTGCCGCATGGCTGAGGTACCCCATGCTCTGCGCTTTGCGAAGGACTTCTGCCCACGGCATTTCGTTCAAATGGTATTCGAGCGTCATCGGATGCGTTACGAGTTCCAAGCCTTCGTCTAGGCTGCCGTCCGTCTTTATATACAGATTTTCACCATTAGCATTGGCGATGTTCAACAACTTCTCCGCGTTGCTGTTTACCGTGCCGCCGTCATCGATTTCTAACTCTACGCCGAAATGCCGCAGACCTTTGCCATGGAACACGAGGTCGGGCGTGTAGCTGTACTCGTGGATGACCTCGTTGTGCTCGTCCCAACAGGATGAACAGTAGGCGTTGTCGTCATTGTCCCAATAGGTGCGGTCACGATGAATAATGCGGTTGCAGTCCTCACAGCGGACGTAATACTCATCAAAGCAGTGATCGCAGAGTGTGTGGGTATCGTCCTCGACGGCGTTCTCCTCGTAAAAGCGCTCGCCGCAATGGTCGCAGACCAGCGTCAGATGATCGGCGCACTCCTCACAGAGCCAGTCGCCTTCCACCTGGTACATATCTTCAACTGGATGCTCTTCACCGCAATTTGCACAAATTCTTGTTTCGCTCATTGTCTGTTCCTCCATTTCATTTAGTAAATCTTAATATTCTTCGGCAAGCAGCATAGTAGAATGCGTTAAATCGTCGATGACGAACACCTTCGCGTTTACGGCATCGTCACACGGCACATCGAGCTCGTAACGGTACGGTGGTTGCTCCTGCTCGTGGACGATGTGCTGACTGGTCGGCGTTTTTGTCAGCGTGAATACTTGCAGGTAATCTTTTTCCTCGACTTCCATCGTCAGAACCATGTGCCACATCAGGTTGGTCAGCCATGATGGAATCTCAGTCATCACGCCGCGCGTCAGGAATTTTTGATTGTTGAACATTCTCGTTTTCTCCTTTCGGGCAAAAAGTAAGCTCCTGAGAATATCTCAGGAGCTTCTACCTCTATAATATATATTTAAAAAACAGGTATAATCGGCTAAAACAGCATTTAGATTTTCTCTTTATTGTCAAACAAAAAGAACCACCCTCTTCTTACGGAAAAGGGTGGTTCTGTGCTGTATTAACTTAACGCAGGAAGCCGAACGAACGGATGATCGGCGGCTCCTTCGCCTTGCCGTTGCAGATGGAGAAGAAGCAGATAATGCGGACGATCAGCAGCACAAGTGCCAGTACGCCGCACAGGATCGGCACAATAACGGTGAAGCACAGCAGCAGCGCCACAATGCCGAGCAGAATATTCATAACGCTGAACTTGAGCGCCTGACGAACGTGGAACGCCGCATACGGCGAATTATGGCTGCCGAGCAGCGCGAGAATAACGCCGAACGTACCCATCAGGTAGCAAAGCATGGCAATGACCTTGTTTTCCGAAATATCCTTGGTTGTGAACTCAGCCGTGTGGTCATATGGGTCGTACGACGGCTGCGGTGCCTGATACTGCGGCTGCTGATAGGTCTGCTGCTGCGAAGCCTGCTGATACTGCTGCTGGCTCTGCTGCGCAAACTCCTGCGTGTTCTGCTGCGGCTGCTCAGGCGCGGAGCATGCGCCGCCGCACACCGGACAGAACTTGGCGGTGTCGTTTACCGGTGCACCGCACTTGGGACAGTTTTTCATAGTGGTTTACCCCCCTGTTTCTGTATTTATTGCTTGGGTTTACTTGTTGAAGGTGATGTTGCAGAAACCGTAGTAATTAGCACCATTCTGCTCAATTTTCAGCTGCAGGCCACGGTTCAAATCAACCTTGATGTGCTGAGTCTGCATTTCCGGAGTTACTGCATACGTATCTACCAATTCTCCGTCTACATAGAAATTCAGCGAACCAGTCTGTGCATTTGTATTGTCTCTATGTCCAATGTCCATTTCAACAGACTTATACAGGCCATCAAGATTATACAGTGCACAACCGCCCGTATAAAAGGCCGTGTAAAATCCCTGCGTATAAGTCTTACCCATCATAGTGATAGTATCACCTCTCTGCTCCAAAGAGTACAGACCGTTCTTAATTTCATACGGCTGCAGCTTCTTAGAAGATACATCACTCTCATTCATACCAATGTAAACGGTCTTGGTATTGCCGTTCCACGAAACGTCCTGACCGAGTGCATTGCCCACTGCGCGTACCGGCAGGTAGGTGGTGCCATTATAGATAAACGGCTCAACGGTGCTGCCGTTTGCATCCTTCGGAGTAACAGGTGCGCCGTTCACGACCAGCTTGATGCCGCAGTACTGCACGCGGATATTCTTGTAAACCGTATTTGCCGCAAGTGCCGTGCCGGTAACCATGCCGGTGCAGAGTGCCAGTGCCGCAAAGCGCTTGAAAATGTTATTCATCATGGTCTTTTTCATCGTTTTTCCTCCTAATTTTACGGGTTTTCCCGTTTATGACTTGTTTGTACAGACTTTCGTTAATTTTTTTCTGATTAGGACAGGCCGCTTACGGTAAAGGTGAGCGTCGGGTGCTTCATCTTCACGCCGAGGTCGCTGAGCGTATCCTTATCCGCCGTAAAGGTTACGGTGACTTTATCGCCGTTGGAAAGGCCGCTGTCCGGCTCGACGGTGTACTTCATCGCCTGAATCAGCTCCCAGCTGCCGTCCATGTACTTTGCCGCGGACTTGATAACGTCTTGCGAACCGGTAATGTATTCCATCTGCTGGCGGCGTTCCTTGGTCAGCAGCTGCTCGCACATGCCGTCGTAGTCAACATCTACTGTGGCCGTGCCGTTGCCCTCTGTACCATTATAGCTTACCGTAACATAGTCCTCCATGTCAATACTCTTTCCACCAGAAAGTGACATCATTAGGAAAATTGCTGCCACTGCAATACATATAATTACAATCAGAATGGGTACCGTGTAGTTTTTCTTCTTTTGGTACGCCGGGTACGGGTACTGCGGATTGGGTGCGTAGTTGTTGGTGTTGTAGTTTTCATTCATGGTTTTTGCCCTCTTTCTTGTGTTATCGGTTGATGTGTGTGTCAGCGGAACGCCTGTTTCCTCCCTTCATAGATATAAGAGGGATGGATTTCGGAAAAGATTTAAGATTTTCAAAAAAGTCGAAAATTTTCAGAAATTTTTTTGAGGGCAAAAAAGACAGCCTCTGAATCACTTCGGAGGCTGTCTTTGGAAGCGGAATATTGCGTTACTGCTTTATGCGTTACTTGATATCGGTCACCAATTCATAGCCATCGCTCTTTTCCGTGATCGCGTCTATCACATCCTGCAGGGTTTGATACCCCTCCAGCGAATAGCCGTGACCGTTCGGGTCATCCAGACTGAAATCGAACCGGAGATTGTAGCTGTTCCAAAATATCTGATCCAGATCAACGTCAATCTGCCCTTCCTCGTCGATGCTCAAATTGTAGTATCCTGCTCGCATGTAATAGTCAAACTTGGAGTTTGAACCGCCAAGACTGTTCTCGTATGTCAGGCGGTACACCATAGTGTACTCACTCATCGGATACAAGTCTTTTTCGTCCGGCTTGGCATATTTCAGGTAGCTGCCGACATACTCGAGACCGGCCAGCCGCTCTTCCGGCTGCTTGTAATCATCGTAGATACCATACTTTTGGATAACGCGCTCAGCGTTCGACTGCATAGCAGCCAGCGTTTCATCGTCGATCTGGTCCAGCTTAGTAACGAGTTTCTCCAGTCCGCTCACCTCAAAAGTCTTGGATGTTGCTATCGGTGTGCGGCCGGTCTGCGCGATAATGGCGTTCACGCTCTCATCGCTGACCGACACGGTAACAGTATCGCCGTTGGACAGACCGCTGTCCTTATCCAGTACATACTCAATATTGCTGAGAACATCATCATGAAAATCCCCTTGGACACTTGCCTCGCCTCTCGGCTCGATACCGGTGAATGTAACATGAAGATTCTTGAATATGTCGATTTCGCCCTCGCTCAGCAGTCCTTCAACTGTGTAGGTCAGCTTGGTGCTTTTCAGCTTGCGGTGCGTCTGTTTGAGCGCATCCTCGTTCATCGTGAAATTGATCGTCACCGTGTCGCCGTTGGACAGGCCGCTGTCCGGCTCCACCGTGTACTGCAGAGACTGGACTACATCGTAGCTGCTGTCGCCCGTCTGACTGGCATAATCTATCGCCTCCAGCGAACCAGACAGCTGTGTGCTCACATCGTCCGGCAAAAGGCTCAGACAGAAGTAGTCGTAGTCAAACTCCACATCTACAGTACCTGTGCCGTTATCACCACTGTAGGTTACCGTCACATAGTTACTCATATCAATACTGTTTTCACTAGGAAGTAACCTGATTGCGAAAATGACTGCTGCTGCGACGCACGCTATCAAGATAAGGATGGGTATGGTGTGGTTTTTCTTCGGTTGGTACGCCGGATACGGGTACTGCGGATTGGGCGTGCAATTATTGCTGTTGTAGTCTTCATTCATGGTTTTACCTTCTTTCTTGTGCCGATTGGTAATGTTTGTATTTTGGCAGAATGCCTGTTTTCTCCCTTCATAGATATAAGAGGAACGGGATTTTCAAAAGGATTTAGGATTTTCGATTTTTGTGAAAAATTTTTCCGAGGAAAAAGACAGCCGCCGAATTGCTTCGATGGCTGTCTGGTTTATAATTAGGGAATTACTGCTCGGTCATGGTGTCGATGAGCCATGTACCGTCCGACTGCAGCTGCATATGGTATGCGTAGCTCTGCGGAATCTCCTTGTAGCTGCCGTCCTTATAGGTAACGCCGATCAGCTCCGTGGAGACAACGGTAGCGGTGTTGCCGCTGGTTTTCTGGCTGCTTACTTCAACCGAAATGACGTTCTCCTTGATGCCCTGCTTGTACAGCTTGCTGACAAGCGCCTGCTGCTCCTTGTAAGCCGAACTGCCGTGTAGCAGCGTCGATGCAACATAGGAGAAGGTGCCCGCGTTAATGGCGTCATTCAGGCCGTAAACGTAGCTGTACAGCGTGTCAGACGGGTCAGCCACCGTAACCGGCTGTGCTGCCTGCTGCGGCTGGGTCTGCGCCGGAGCCTGGGTCTGCGTCTGCTGCTGAGTCTGCGTGTTGGCCTGCGGCTGGGTTTCCTGCTGTGCAACCTTGTACTCGCGCGATGCGCCGAACGGGTCCTTGGTGCAGTGCTCGCGCGTCATGGTCATGCCGTGGTCGCCGCCTGCCGCCGTAATGGTGAGATAGACATCGCCGTCCTCAAAGTCCACGGTCACGTCACCGCTGTTGCCGTGACTGTCCTTGTAGGCACCGGTGGCCTGCGTGTTGTCATCGTTCAGCGTCAGCGACAGCTTATCAATGGTGGTGATGTACTTACTGTTGTCCCACGATGCATTCGCGGTCATGCCAAAGGCGGTTTCGTCGCCCACCAGCTCAAAGCCGATGAAAGTTTCCGCTTCGCTGTTGTACCTGTCTACCATCCAGTAGCCGGCGTAGTCGGCCACATTGACAGGTTCGGCAGTCTCTTCCGGCAATTCTTCCTCTGCGTCCATGTCGTCTTCCGGAAGGGTATCTGTCCACGCACTTTCATTTCCGAACAACTGCGCCAGACCGATCAGGAACCCGCTTGCCCACGAGGCACGCACAGCTCCGCCGAAAATCGCCGCAGCAACAATATATGCCAGCACGGACAGTGCCACACGGCCGCCCGAGCAATCCGGCTTGAGATTGTTCTGCTCGATTTTCTCCTGCACATGATCAAAGTATACACGGTTAAAGCGCACCGCAAACAGAATGCTGCTTACCAGTCCCCAGATGCTCGCACCGAGCGCGACCGCCAGCAGCACCGCCGCCACAAGCAGCTGACTGCCCCAAATGAATCCGGATACGAGCACACAGACCACAAACAGGATAATCGGCCCGGCCATCGCCTTGAGCCAGTTCACCCACACACCGCGGTACGCCGCATGGTATAGCGTCAGGAAGAAGGACGCCCAGTTGATGCGGCCTTTGCCGCCCGCCTTGATATCCGCGAACTGCTCCAGATAGTAGTCGCTGTTGCTGCCGATAATCTGACGGCACATGCCGTCCTCGGTCAGTGGCTGCTGCACCGGAACCTCCTGCACCGGCGGTTCCGGCTTCTGCTGCACAACCTGTGCACCGCAGTTGCTGCAGAATACTTCGCCTTCTGCTATTTTGTGTCCGCATTTTTCGCAAAACATATGTTTTCCCCCTTGTGATGCCAAATTATGCCGATAGTTAAATTATAATTGGGTTTCAGGTTATAGTCAATGGGCATATGTGCTTTAACTCTCGATCGTCATACCTAAGACCTGCGCCAGCTTGTCCTTTAGCTGCATGGCACGCTCTTGGTAGAGTTCGCCGGACTTATCCCAGATCAGCATTTTCTGTGCTGAACCGCCTGCGGCCTCCATTCCTGCGGCCTCGGCCTGCTGCTCGGCCTGCTTTTCCCATGCCTGCTGCTCCTGCTCCAACGCACTGTACTCGTTCGCCGACAGGGTTTGTTTGAGACAGTCCATCAGCACCAAACAAGTGTGCTGCCACCAGTAATCCGTTTTGCCTGCTGCATAGTTCATGCCCACCTGCGAGTTCGTCGCAGAACCCAGTTCGTAGTAATATACATTATCCCACTCCAGGCCCTCGTTGATGGCGTCCTCTGCGGTTGCCTTCAGCTGCTCAGGTGTTTTCACCGGTTCGGTGTATTCACGGAACGAGTCGCCTAGCTGCTGTTTATCCGTCTCAGCCTGCGCCTGCAGCGACTGAATGAGCGCGTCCGGTGTCTCCGGCGGCTCAAAGCCGTTCGCCGGTGTCTGCGGATAATACGGAATTTTCTTCGCTGCTTGGAAAATGTACGCATCCTCGCCCGACAGCGAATAGTCTGTACCGTCATGGAAGAAGGTTGTGCGGTAGTATTCGCCGTCACGCCGAATGGCCGAAAGCTCCTCCTCGGCCTCCTGCGGGGTCCAATGTTCATCGCCCTCGGCAGCAATTCCGAAACCTACACTCGTTATCGCACCGGTATTCAGGTCTCTCGTTGCCTCGATATCCGAAACCGCCTTCCACTCTCCGTCCTCAATGGTATATTCCCGCATCCAATCCGAGATGCCCATTACCGTTCGATTGCTATCATTCTTTTCATCAATCTCGTACGTGCTTACGATTGGCCAGCAGAGATAAGTCTTCGGGTCGCCTTCCTTTTTATATAGGTAGCACCCACCGGTCGGCAGTGTATAGGTGGCGTGCCACGAAACGCGGTAGGTCTTATTGTGATACAGAGGTCCCCATGTTACACGATTTGCGCGTTCACCATCCCAACTGTACACAGAAAACCAGCTGCCGATATTGACACCATCGGTATTTCCCACGCTGTTTCTGATAGAGCCATCATTATAAATACAGAACAGTTCATCCTCACCGTCACCATCAAAATCAACCAACTTTGCGGTCAGCAGACCGGAATACGCATTTCGTGAGATGTCCGTACGCTCGCCAAACTGCTCCTGCAGCTCGGAAATGACATTGAGATACGCCGTATTCTGATCATAATCCGCCTGTACGGCAGCCAGTTCTTCTGCGGACTGCGTCTGCTGCTCGACCTGCTTTTCTTGCACCTGATGAGCCGCCTTCGGCACTGCAACTGCGCCGCCTGCAGCCATTGCCGCAACGAGCAGGCCCGCGACGATCTTCACGCCGACCGCACTTGAGCTTGCCTTTGCAGCCGCTGCTGTTCCGGCCTTTGTGGCCGCAGAGTGTGCCGCGGTATGCGCGGCGGCGGACGAGCTAGCCGAAGCCGCAGCAGCTGCCGCGCTGACCGCTGCACGCACTTTGACGAGCAGACCGCCAGCCTCTGCCGCTGACAAGCCGCCGCGCTGCGCAAGCAATCCGCGCAGACATGCCAGCAGCATCGGAATCGAGGTGGAGTACAGCTTGATGCCCTTCTTCTCCATCGCGGTGACCTGTTCTTCGATTTTTGCCTTGCCGTATTTGAGACGGCTCTTTACCGTGCTGACCGTACAGTCCATGATTTTCGCGATTTCTGCCAGCGGCAGCCCCTCTACAAAGCGGTATACCAGTGTCTGACTCTGCTCAGCAGGCAGTTCGGTCAGCATTTCGCTGATAATTTCACGTGTTGCGCGGGCGTCCAACTGCTCGTGCGGTACAAAGTCTGCACGGTGCTCCTCGGTGTTGGTAAATACATACTCTTGTTCCTCGCTCTGCAGCAGAGTTTCGTTCTGCGCAGAGGCACGTTCGCGCATGTCCTTTGCCTTGCCGGTTGCGGTGCGGTGCAACCAGCTGACAATCGCTCGCGGCTGACGGATATTCGCCAGATTTTTATAAAACGCAAGGTAAACCTCCTGCGCCACGTCCAGCGCGGACTGTTCGCTGTTTACCAGACTGCGTGCCGTGTACAGAATGCGCGGGTACGTCAGCTCGTAGAATTTCTCAAACGCCCGATCATCCCCAGGGTTTGCCTGCAGTGCCGTGACCAGCTCTGCAAGCTGATCGTACTCCGCTTCCATCATGCCGCGCGCAGCAGCTTCTTCCTGCGTTATATGTTCTTTCATTTCCATGCTGTCTGCCTCCGGTTTCTTAGTTTGGAGTTTTTCTCCCTTCATAGATATAAGAGGAATGGATTTTTGAAAAGATTTAGAATTCTCGATTTTGTGAAAAAATTTTCGAGATCTCGCGTTCCATAAAAAGATTACCATATTTGACTTGTTTCGGCAATATATTCCCTCAATGAGGTTTTAATTTTCGTATAGCAGCCTATGATATAAAAAGTCCAACCATCACGAGGATGATTGGACTTTTGCTCTTGCTAATTATGCAATATCCGTTTCATATGTATATGTATCCATAGACGACTTAATCCAGTCATCAAACAGGTCCTTCTGGGTCTGATAGCCATACAGATAATAGCCATGATCTCCGGAAGTAAAATTGAACGTATGACTGGTAGTCGAGTAGTCGCTCAAATCCACATCAATACTGTTATCTGCCTGCAGTACCAGATCAGAGAATCCTATACCGTAGTAATACTTAAAGGAACCGCCATACGAGTTCGAGTAGGAGATTTCATAAACCAGATCAAGCCAGTTATTGTGCCATGCCCCTGCATTCGGCTTTGCAACCTCCAGATAACTGCCGACATAGGTAAAACCATTCATAGTTTCGGTATCCGCGTAGTTACGTGCAGAAAGTGCCTGGATATAATCCTCAGCTTCCTTCTTCATGCTTGCAAGCGCGGTATCATTCACCTGATCCAGCTTGGTAACATATGCGCTCAGACCCTCTACCGTAAAGCTCTTGGACATCTCCTCCGGAGTCTTGCCAGTGCGTTCCGCAATGCCTTCGAGGTCATAATCACTGATGGTAACCGTTACGGTATCACCATTGGACAGGCCGCTGTTCTGGTCGAGCGAATAATCAAACTGCATGCACGCATCATCGCTGCTGTTGTTGATAATTTCCGCCTCACCCTGCGGAGAAATGCCGCTGAACTGCACGGAAATATCAGCAAATGCATCTATGTTGCTTACTTCCACCAGACCTTCTACTTTAAAGGTCAGCTTCTTGTGCTTTACCTTGACGCCCAGCTGCTTGAGAATGTCCTTGTCCGCGGTAACGGTTACGGTCACCTTGTCGCCGTTAGACAACTCACTGGACTGGTCAAGCTCGCAGTCAAGTGCTTCTGCAAGCACCCACTGCTGACCGAGAGCACCTACAGCGGTATTGATAGAACCCCAGCCATTGCCGGTCTCCAGCTTGCGCTTCTGTGCACTGGTGAGCAGCTTGGTTCCCATGCTATCATAATCGACATCAACATATGCCGTACCCTTGCCGTCTACGCCGTTGAAACTTACCGTTACATAGTCCTGCATGTCGATACTCTTGCCGCCAAAGAGCATCATGGTAAGAAACGCTGCAATCACTACACAAACAGCACCGATAATGATCAGCAGCTTGTGGTCCTTCTTCGCCTTCTGTTCCGGCGGATACGGCATTGCCTGCGCGTACTGTGGCTGTGCCTCACGCTGTGCATTCTGCTCTGGTGCAGCAGTCGTCTGCTGCTGCTGCGGAGGCGGCTCCGGCGGCGCAAATTCCTGTGGCTGCTGGGACTGGTTCTGAACTTGATCCTGCGCGTTTTCAATCGGCATTCCGTTTTTGTTTTCTTCGTTCATGTTTTTGCCCTCTTTCTTTGTGATTTGTATTTAAAACAGCGATGAAGCTGTTTTAGTCGGTGATCATGCATTATCAAGCTGCTGCTTTGCCTGTGCAGTTTCGTTTTGCAAGGCTGCAATAAGTACGCTCGGATTCTCTGGAAGGGTGTATCCGCCTGCAGGTGTTTTCGGATAGACTGAAATCTGGTCGATCATCGGCGTAATATTACCCGAGGTCGGGTCATTTAGGAAGGTAAACCGATAATATGTGCCATTCTGACGAATCTTATCAATTTCCTGCGAAATCGTATTCCACTCTACATTGGCAAAACTATTATCCGTACCGCGCAGAGTCGCCTGCAAGTGCCTGCCATCCCGCAGATCGCGACACAATTCGCCCTTCCAGGTTTGTGTCCACGTTCCGTTTTGCAGTCCATATTCTGTCATTCTATCCGACCACGGTGCTGTACCATCGTCATATACGCCACCAGCCGGTCCCCACAAAACATCATCGCACAGATAAATTTTAGAATCTGCAGAATTCTGGTATAAATAAAAGTCTGCATAACGCCATGTATAGTAATCCAGTTCATATGTTACATTCTCTGTTAGTGACTGCTCGGTAATGCGATCAGCCTGTGTCCCGTTCCAGCTATAGATTGCATACCACATATTCAAATTGGCATTTGCATACTCTGAATATGCCTTATCCGTATATACGCATAGTAGCTCATCCGTGCCATCGGCATCGAAATCAACTAGCTTGGTCATCAGCAATCCCGAATAAGCATTTGTGCCAAGCTGTGTCGGGGTTCCGTACTGTGCCTGCAAATCCGAAATGACCTTCAGATATGCGGTGTTGCGGTCGTAATCGCCCTGCACGACCGCCTTTTCCTCAGCGGTGAGCGCGGGCTCCGTCTCGGGCTCGGCTTCCGGTTCGGTCTGCACGACCGACTCCGGCGGATTGACCTTCTGCATGATGCGCGGCACTGCGACCACGCCGCCTGCCACAATAGCCGCTGCAGCAACGCCCGCCGCGATCTTGGTGCCAAGCGTACTGCCGGTGGTTTTTGCGGCTGCGGCCTTTGCTGCCGTTCCGGCGCTCTGCGCCGCGCCCGCTGCCGCCGACGCCGCCGCGCCGATCGCGCTGTTGATCTGTGCCAGCAGTCTGCCTGCCTGTTCCGCCGAAAGTCCGCCGCGGTCTGCCATCAGCCAGCGCAGACACAGCAGTAGCGTCGGGATCGAGGTGGAGTACAGCTTGATGCCGCGCTTCTCCAGCGCGGATACCTGCTCCTCGATTTTCTGCTTGCCGTATTTCAGGCGGCTTTTGACCGTACTGACCGTGCAGTCCATGATCTCCGCAATCTCTGCCAGCGGCAGTCCCTCAGTGAAGCGGTAAACCAGCGTGCGGGACTGTTCCTCCGGCAGCTCATCCAGCATTCCGCGAATCAGCTCCTGCGTCGCCTGCGCGTCGAGCTGCTCATGCGGCACAAAGTCCGTGCGCTGCTCCGCCACATCGGTGAACAGATATTCCTGTCCCTCGTTGATCAGATCCTCGTTGCGGACAGCGGCTTTTTCGCGGTAATCCCGCGCAATGCTGTGCGTTACACGGTGCAGCCAGCTGATAACGGCGCGCGGCTCCCTGATATTCCCGATGTTTCTGTAAAACGCAATATATACCTCCTGTGCAATATCCAGCGCCGCCTGCTCGCTGTTGACCAGATGGCGCGCGGTATACAGAATGCGCGGGTAGGTCGCCTGATAAAAGGTCTCAAACACTCGGTCGTCTCCGGGATCGGCCTGCAGTGCACACACCAGTGACGTCAGGCGGTCGTATTCGTCCTGCATGAAGGACTGGGCGCTTTCCGCTTCCTGTGTAAGCTGTTCTCTTTCATCCATATCTGCTGTCTCCGGTTTCTTTCTGGTCTCTGCGATACAGTCGCAGGATTGGTTTTCGTACAAGCACTATCCCCCTTTCACAAACATAAGAGGGAGAGGTAGTCCGAAAAGACTTAAATATTTTTGATTTTTTCAGAAAAATTTCTTTCTATGAATTATGTTAAAACCCCTTTAATTATACTCCAATTTTTGTTCCATTCCACCCTCATACCGCAACATTTTACAAATCTGCAGTTTAGACACGAAAAAACAGAAAACGCCCGATCATCCAAATAGATGACAGAGCGTTTTCGATAAATGTAAATCCTGTTTCCCGTTTACTCGGTCACTGTGCCAGAGAAATAATCCAGAATGCCGTTGCACATGCCCTGTGCCAGCTTCTGCCGATAATCATCGGTCAGCATAAGGGCATCCTCATCAGGATTGCTGAGAAAACCCATCTCGATCAGAATGGTCGGAACTTCCGCAAAGTTGAAGCCCGTCAGATCTGAGCGCTGCACAATGCCGTTGTTTTTCGCGCCAGTCGCAGCCAGCGTTGCGTTCAGTACGCACTCACCCGCTTTCTGGCTTGGCGCAACGATATCCTGTGTGGCAAGCTGGCTGCCGTAGGGCACCAGCATGGACATGCCATATACCGACGAGCTTTCCGAGCCGTCCGCATGGATGCGGATGCATAGGTCTGCGTGATTTTCGTTCGCCAACAGCGCCCGCTTGTAGCTGGTCATATCGCTTTCATGGGTGGTACGGGTCATGATGACGGTCGCACCCTGCTCAATCAGCAAGGATTGCAGCCGCAGACCGACTGCCAGATTAAGCTGTTCCTCGGTCTGGTTTCTGCCGGCGGCGCCGCCGACAAAGGCCTCCTTGGTGGCGCTGCTCGCCGGAGAGATCGGCTCCTGCACACGCAGGCCGGTCACCTCATGACCGGGATCGACGCAGATGATCTTGCCGTCCAGCGGCAGAGCCGGTTCAGGTTCAGGTTCGGGTTCGGGCTCCGGTACCGGTACCGGTTCGGATTTCGGCTGCTCCTGCACGGTATCGGCCGTGGTCTGTTCAGGCTGCTCCGCCGTTTCTGTCGTCTCCTGCTTGGGTGCGCCGCAGGCACTCAAACACAGCAGCGCCAGCAGCATTGCGGTCATTTTCTTCATTATTTCCAACCCTTCGCCTTTTCAAACTTTACAATTGTGTCGCGGTTCAACTGCTCAGTGCTGGTGAGCATGGAATCCGAGTAGCTGCTGCTTGCCGTATACCACGTTGCCGTGGAGAAGTAGCTTCTCCAGTCCGCAGAGCTGAACGAATAACCATGGCGCGCATAGATCTCGTTGCGGACGGCGGCTACTTCCATGCGTGTCAGCTTGCTCAGGTCACTGTCGCTGATTGTGAGAGTATCTGTCGGCCACAGACGGTCGCTGCCAATCGAAGCCGCGCTGATGTCGTTAATACCCTGCGAAGCAGTTTGACCGTTCACATAGAATACATAACCCGAGGAGCTCGGTTGCTGCACAGTCGTGGTCGAGCTGCTGCCGCCGTTGATACCGGTCGCGCCGGACATACCGGCGGACGGCTGCGCCGCGCTTGCTGTGTACTGCCGCTGTGCGCCGTAGGGATCACGGGTGCAATGCTCCTTCTGCACAGTCATGCTCCATGTGCCGCTGCCGGTCAGCGTGATATACAGCTCGCCGTCTTCAAAGTCCAGCGTTACCGTACCGGAAGAATTATTGTTGTCCGTATAAGAGCCTGTCGCCTGCGTTTTGTCCTCGTTGAGCGCGAGCGTGGTCTTTGCGATGCTCGCCGTGTGTTCGCCTTGGTTCCACGTCTGATTTGCCGAGAAGCTCAGTGAATCCGCCGTGCCGGACAGCTCAAAGCCCGCAAAGCTGGTGCTTTCGCTGTTGTAGCAGTCGATCATCCAGTAGCCGGCATACGTTGCCGGATCGACTGCCGCCGCACCGTTTTCCGCATTTTCAGCGGTGCCGTCGGTCTGCTCTGCCGTAGCGGTGTCCTCCGGCTTGCTGTCCGCCTTGCCGAACGGCAGCAGGTCAAGCGCCCATGCCGCGCCGCCCGCAATGATCAGCAGCGCCGCCACGCCACCGAGAATGAATGGCACCTTGCTGCGCTTTTTCGGTTCCGGCTCCCGCATCTGCGGCATGGGATTGATCGGTCTCCTGCTGTACGGATGGTTTCCGCCGTTCTGCATCCGGTCGTTGCTCGGACTGCTGCCGCCGTTATTCGGGCGGTATCCGTTCGGACGGTCGTTGCTGCTAGGATTCGGACGACTTTCCGGTCCGCCCAGAAAATCATCGGCGGAATACTGCCGGCGTTCCTGTCGGCGCGGCTGCACCAGCGACTGAGACGGCTTCGGTTGCGCCGGTCGCTGCTGTGCCGGCTGCTTTACCGTTTTTTCCACCGGCTTCTCTGCCGGCTTGGGCCGCACCGGCTGCTCCAGCTGCTTGGCACCGCAGTTGGTGCAGAACAGCTCGCCTGGTTCGATTTTGTGACCGCATTTTTCACAGAACATAATTTAGTCCTCCTTTATTTTGTCGTGGTAGATTGTGTTTAGCTTATTCTCGTTTTTCCAATAGGGTTTGATATTCGCTGTCCGCCTTATGAATCACGGGTACAGTGATTCTGATATAGTGTAAATCCGAAATTGCCGGACTGCGTTGTAGTTGCATACAGTTCTCCGTTTTCAAAATCCAATTGTATCGCGCCGAAATTGCCCTGACTGTCCGTATATGTACCGATTGCTCTTGTTTTATTATCGTTCAAGGTCAATGGGATATCGTATGCAGTAGTCCATTGTACCAGCCATTGATCTACCGAAACTACGAGCTGACCATTGGATTCTTCCAGATATATATCTACGGAAGTATTGCTTTTATCCGCATATTGATCGACCGTCCAATGCCCGATATAATCGGCTGGATCAACTGCTGCACTATTCTCGGAAGCCCAGTGTTCTTCCAGTCCTCCAATGGAGCCAATCGCTACCTGATAGTAGACGTTCAGATATTCCGCATGTTCTTCATACATTTTGGTTTGTTCGCTCCAATTAGCAGCCTTATAATCATTTACTGAATTGCTTTCATACCAAGGCGTGCTGTCCGCCTGTGCGACCTCAGTCTCCCAGTTCTGCTGCCCCTGCGCTACCTTCTGATATTCGTTCTGCGGCATTGCCAAACGTATACAATCCAGCATAGCATCACAAACGGCCTTCCATCTGTCCCGACGGCTTTGATCTGCTGCCGCCAACTGCGCTACCATATGACTATCTATCATAACGGTATTATTAACACTCATTTGAGACAGTGAATTCTGCTGAACTGCTTCCATCTGTTTATGCGTCACCTTGCCTGCCAGCCGTTCCAACGATTCGGATGTATCCGCCGTAAACTCCTGAAAGGCATTGCCAAGCTGCTGCTTATCCTGTTCCGCCTGCTGCTGCATGGCTTGGATCAGAATATCCGGGTCTTCCGGCGGCGCATATCCTCCGGCTGGTGTCTGCGGATAGCTCGGCAGACTTTGGATCGGTCCGCCCGGCGAACTGGGATCGTTCAAATCAGTTATCCGGTAATAGGTACTGTTCCGGCGAATATTCGCATATTCCTGCTCTACACTGTCACAGCTTGTTTCGGTTTGCGTCCGCTTGTCCGGATAGATCCATGCCGAAAGATAGCTGCCGTTCCTGAGATCTTTGTTTAACGTAGCAGACCATGTTTTCACCCACTTTCCATCCTGTACTGTGTTCTTTACGAAGGACTCTTGCCACTGAAGAGGCTCGTCCTCATCCGGTGCGCCGGAAGGAGGACTAAAGGAATCGGTGCACAAATAAATCTTGGAATCCGTCTGATCCTGATACAGATAAAAATCTGAGAACTTCCAGTCGGCGTCATTCGTTCCTTCCAATATATATCCGCCTGATATCCCGCTATCTGTGAGCTGCTCCGCCTGTGTGCCGTTCCAGCGGTACACCATATACCAGCAGTTGGCATTGACGCCTGGCATTCGACCGCGGTTCGTATATAATATATCGTCTGTGCAGACGCACAGCAGTTCATCCGTGCCGTCGGCGTCAAAGTCCACCAGCTTTGCCATCAGCAGACCGGAATAGGCGTTGTCGCTGAGCTGCGTGCGCACGCCGAACTCTTCCTGCAGATCGGAAATGACCTTCAGATACGCGGTATTCCGGTTGTAATCGTCCTGCAATGCCTGTTGTTCCGCACTGAGCGTGACCGCCTGTGCGATTGGCGGCTCGACCTGCGCCTGCGCTTTCAGCTTGTGCATGCCGACCACGCCGCCGGCGATCACTGCCGCAGCCGCCACACCGGCGACTACCTTGGTGCCGACGGCACTGCCTTTGGTCGCGGCACCGGCTTTTGCCGCCGTGCCGGCCTTCGCCGCGGCGGTGTGTCCCGCCGCCTGCGCACCGGCTGCCGCCGAAGCGGTCAAACCGACCGTGCTTTCCACCTGTGCCAACAGCCCGGCGGCCTGTTCGGCTGCAAGTGCGCCGCGCTCCGCCATGAGCCAGCGCAGACATGCCAGCAGCATCGGAATCGAGGTGGAGTACAGCTTGATGCCCTTCTTCTCCATCGCGGTGACCTGTTCTTCGATTTTTGCCTTGCCGTATTTGAGACGGCTCTTTACCGTGCTGACCGTACAGTCCATGATTTTCGCGATTTCTGCCAGCGGCAGCCCCTCTACAAAGCGGTATACCAGTGTCTGACTCTGCTCAGCAGGCAGTTCGGTCAGCATTTCGCTGATAATTTCACGTGTTGCGCGGGCGTCCAACTGCTCGTGCGGTACAAAGTCTGCACGGTGCTCCTCGGTGTTGGTAAATACATACTCTTGTTCCTCGCTCTGCAGCAGAGTTTCGTTCTGCGCAGAGGCACGTTCGCGCATGTCCTTTGCCTTGCCGGTTGCGGTGCGGTGCAGCCAGCTTATGATTGCTCTTGGCTGCCGAATTGTTTCAATACTCTTATAAAACGCAATGTATACCTCCTGTGTAACGTCAAGCGCAGACTGCTCGTTATCGACCAGACCACGTGCTGTGTACAGGATACGCGGGTATGTCAGTTCATAAAATTTTTCAAATGCCCGCCCATCATTAGGGTTCACCTGCAGCATTGTTACCAGCTTAGCAAGCTGTTCGTACTCTGCTTCCATCAGCCCCCGAGCACACGCTTCTTCCTGTGTTATCTGCTCTTTCATTTCCATGCTGTCTGCCTCCGGTTTCATGATTTGGAGTTCTTTCCTCCCTTCACGGATATAAGAGGGACGAATTTAAAAAAAGATTTAAGATTCTCGATTTTTTTCTGAAAATTTTTAAAGTATCTGCATTCTGCAAGCAGGTAGCAATATATTCATTATATTACCATATATGGTATAGTTCAGCAACATATTTACTACATTCTATTCCAATATTCCTTCTATTTCTACTCATAAGAAAACGTCTCATGCAAAATAACATGAGCTTTTTCCATTGGTCTTCCTATAGATAAGCCATTTTGCAAATTTACTTTACATTTTCGTAAGCCGCATAAGAAATGCGACAATCGCTACTCCATAATTCTAATGTTGGCGATTGATTGTCAAATCGCACTGTTCAAGCAGGCACAAATACCCTGCAACAGGCCGTTAGAACGAAAATTATAAATGATGATAAAAGAGAAAATTTGCCTGCATGCACTGATGAGAAATAGATTTATGACTGGAATGAAATACATCCTGTCTCTATCTCCTCAAACTTCCCCAACAATTTAATAAGGTCAGATTTTTTAATCCTGCAATCTTTCTGGACGGCTGCGAGCGAAACGCAGCCGTTCGCCTTTTTCGCGATACGGCGCAGCTTCTTTTTCGTCTTTTCGCGGTACTTGGAGGCATTGATACGGTCCAGCAGCTCGGGAAGCGAAACCGGGTCAAAGTGCATCATATGCAGCCGGTGGAGAAACTTATGCTGCTGCTTTTCAACCTGCGAGCCAAGCTCGACAAGCTGGCTTTCCCAATCTTTAGATTTGGTCAGTTTAGTGATTTTCGATCGTCCAAACCGCAATTCCAGCCGCAGAATATGCTCGTCAATAACGATACGATGCCGTTTTTCAAGTTCATAGGATTTATCGTAGACCGAGAATGCGCAGCTTTTAGACTTATTCTCGATCGTCCACGAATGCTTATTGGCACCTTGGAATTTTTCATCGGAATTTGCGTATTGTCCGAACTTAACCGTGTTGTAATGGGGGATAGGAAAGGATTTCTTGAAAATATCCAAACGATCTTGAACATCCGCCTTGCGTTCATAATACAGATTGCGGGTCAAATCATACCGCGACAGCTTGAATTCCTTGAGCCGCCGGTCAACGCCGATTTGATCAAGGATATCTCGCAGACGGTGCTTTATCTGCTGAACAGACTCTTTGTCAGCCTGAAACAATGCGGTTGGCTCATATGTACCGGCGAGCAGGGAGGACGGGTTGACAATCAGTATCAGCCAGCACGGATGAGAAACGGACTGACCAAGCTGTATCTCAACACCAATCTCCTTGAACTGCGGTATCTGGTAATACGGCGAAAGTCTTAGCTTTCCTTTACCTGTACAAATACACTCGTTTTGTTCAACAACATTCTGGATTTCTGAATATTTGCATTGTAATTTCAACGAAAAGGTGTGGATGCCGTACTTGTTCGTAATCATTTGCTGTTCCTCCGTTTCTGTGCACATATCGTGCAGCGCTTACAGGTTTTCGCCTCATGCTGTCCTTGGTATTCGAGAATATCGCTCACCATGCAATTATCGCTATGGATGAAGTTGTGTACTTGGTTTAGATTCGATTTTATCGTTTTCGCAGCTTTGGCTGACTGCTTCTTTGACTTCTTGATAAAGCTGGCAGAGATAGCATCATCATCGCCATTCTGGTCGTAGAAAAGAACGCAGTGTGCCTTTCGCCCATTTCGTCCCGCTCGGCCAATCTGCTGAATGTAATCCGTCATATTGATTGGTGCGTTGAAGTGCACGACAAGCTCAATATCGGGAACATCAATACCCATACTGAATGCCGAAGTTGCAATCATAATCTTTCTTTTTCCTTGCAGGAAGTCGAACATCAGCTGTTTCTTGCGGCGTTCCGGCTTAATTCGCGAGTGGTATCGAGTCACCTCATCCGGGTATTTTTCTTTCAGAATATTGTACAGCGCGTCCACATATGTAGTCGTCTGAGCAAAGATCAGCACCGAGCCATCTTTGTGATACTTAT
>OGYI01001623.1_pt1 | contig 20976 bp, 20 predicted proteins | sample 1576521 | NCBI WGS metagenome assembly OGYI01 (sample SAMEA3541484, study PRJEB24748) | human gut metagenome | biome: human gut; feature: human-associated habitat; material: faeces | place: China | collected 2012
CAACCCAGACCATTAACATTCGTGTTAACGGTTCCGGTACAGCAAGAATTCTGACGAAGTAATTCGAAAACAGAATAAAAAAACTTCCGGGGAGAGCCGGATAAGAAGATTGTCCGGTTTTCCCTGGAGAAGCTATTCGTTAAAAAAAGAAAATAATCTCTGTAAATACAGAGAATGAGATAAAAGCATAAGTTTTGAATAAGAACCAAAAGAGGGAAAAGGGGAGAATTGATATGAGCCGAAAAAGATACACGTTCGAGCACTGGCAGGTAGTGGCTGCCTATCTGATGATCTATGACATTCTGGCGGTAAACCTGTCCTATCTGTTTGTATTGTGGATGAGGTTTGACTGCGCATTTTCACAAATACCCCCTGTTTATCTTCAGACCTTTCTGAAGATTGCGCCGTGGCATACTGCCTTCAGCCTTCTGGTATTCTGGCTGCTGCGTCTTTACAAAAGCATCTGGCGGTATGCAGGCTACAGCGAGCTTTTGCGGGTAACAGCGGCAACCGCAGCAACCGGAGTCTTTTATATTGCGGTGCTGACAGTATTCCGGGAAAAAATGCCGGTTTCCTGCTATCTGTTCGGTCCGCTGGTGCAGTTCTGTCTGACAGTAGGAATCCGTTTTTCCTATCGGTTTATCACACTGGAACGAATCCGGAGAGAAAAGTCGGAAAATGATTCGGATAAGAGGATTCTTTTAATTGGCGCAGGAAACGCAGGAAAGCTGATTCTCCGCGATATTATCCGGTCAAAAGAAGATGTAGGAACAGTAAAGTGCATTATCGATGACGATCCCAACAAGTGGGGAAGATATATGGAGGGAGTTCCCATTGCCGGAGGCCGGGACGATATCTTAGTCAGCGTGGAGAAATACCACATCAATGAGATTCTTCTGGCAATTCCCACAGCATCCCCCGAGCAGAGACGGGATATCCTGGATATCTGCAAGGAGACAGGATGTGAAATCAAGACCCTTCCCGGTGTGTACCAGATGGTAAGCGGCGAGGTATCCATGTCCCAGATGAAGCAGGTTGCTATCGAGGATCTGCTGGGACGGGAAACGATAAAAGTAAATATGGAAGAGATTTTCCGTTATCTGAAAGGGAAAACCATTCTGGTAACAGGGGGAGGCGGCTCCATCGGAAGTGAGCTGTGCCGCCAGATTGCAGGCCATGAGCCAAAGCAGCTGATTATTTTTGATATTTATGAGAATAATGCCTACGAAATTGAGCAGGAGCTGAAACGAAAGCATCCGAACCTGAATCTGGTGGTATTAATCGGTTCTGTCCGGGACAGCCGGAGAGTGGAGAATGTGTTTGAAACCTATCATCCGGATATTGTGTACCATGCAGCTGCTCACAAGCATGTGCCGCTGATGGAGACAAGTCCCTGCGAGGCCATTAAAAACAATGTGATTGGCACTTACAAAACAGCTTACTTTGCCTTGAAATACGGATGTCAGCGGTTTGTGCTGATCAGTACGGACAAGGCCGTGAATCCCACCAACATCATGGGAGCCAGCAAACGCCTCTGTGAGATGGTGATTCAGAGCATGGATATGATCAGCAAAACAGGAAAATCTGATTTGCTGCTTCCGCTTCATGCCCATGCGGACAAGCCGGGAGAAGGGAAAAACGAATTCCAAAGCGGAAGGGAAGGGGAAAATCAGCTTCGCACAGAATTTGTGGCAGTCCGTTTCGGAAATGTTCTGGGAAGCAATGGTTCTGTAATTCCGCTTTTCAAAAAGCAGATTGAAAACGGCGGTCCGGTGACAGTAACCCATCCGGATATTATCCGGTATTTTATGACGATTCCAGAGGCTGTAAGCCTGGTGCTGCAGGCGGGAACCTATGCAAAGGGCGGAGAAATCTTTGTCCTGGATATGGGAGCTCCGGTCAAGATTGATACTCTGGCAAGGAACCTGATCAAGCTGTCAGGCTACAAGCCGGACGAGGATATCAAGGTTGTGTATACAGGTCTGCGCCCGGGAGAAAAGCTGTATGAGGAAAAGCTGATGGCAGAGGAGGGAATGACCACCACGCCCAATCAGCTGATTCACATTGGAAAACCCATTCCGTTTGATATGGAACGGTTTATGAAGCAGCTGGATGTGCTGGCAGCCGCCAGCTTTATGAACAGTCCGGATATTGTCCGTCTGGTAGCGGGAGTAGTTCCCACCTTCCATACGGCAGAATCGGATCTGCAGCTGCACCAGGATACCTATGATGCCCTGATGCAGGAAACACTGGCAGCCAGCGAGGCTGCCGCAGCAGACAGCAGTACAGAGTCATCAACGAATCAGCAATATGTAAGAAAAACAGGTTTCATCTAAGTACAAACGATGCAGAATCCGGATTGTCGCCCTGCCGCATCCGGATTCGGTATCTGTCATCAGGGGGAGGCAAGCTCCGCGGGTGAAAAAAGACCGGCGGAATGGCGAAGCCTGCCCTTTTGGCAGATAGAGTCTGCAACTTCTGGAAAAGATGAAATAGAAAAAGGCAGAGAAGAGGGGGAGCGAACCAATGTCCAACTGGTATGCCGTTCAGGTAACAACGGGAAAAGAGGAGGAAACCTCTTATGTATGCAGAAAGCTGGTACCAGAGGAAACCCTTCAGGAATGCTTTATCCCCAGAGGGGAGCGGATGCGCCGGTATGAGGGCTCATGGCATAAGGAGGAGAGGCCGTTATTTCCCGGTTATCTTTTCTTTATCACGGATCAGGTGGAGGAGCTTTATTACGAATTAAAGGGAGTTCCGGAGCTGACAAAGATTCTGGGAGACGGAAGCAGTTTTATTCCTCTGGAAGAGGAGGAGATATCCCTGATGCTTCAGATGGGAGGAAAGGATCATGTGGCAGTTATGTCCTCCGGCTATATCGAAGGAGATCAGGTGATCATTACCAGCGGGCCTTTGCAGACCTTAAAAGGAACTATCCGGAAAATTGACCGCCACAAGCGGACGGCAGTGGTTCAGATGAAGATGATGGGACGGCTGCAGGATGTGACGATGGGGCTGGAGATAGTGAGGAAGGTTTAAGAATCAAACTCAAAGAATCAGGCGGTTGCTTATTTATTTATGCAATAGTATAATGGAAGTATGAGAAAAAAGGAAGGAGGGGCTTTTGTGGGAATTTATTTAAATCCGGGAAATGAAGGATTTCAAAGAGCAGTCCAGTCCAGAATCTATGTAGATAAAACAGGGCTGATTGATTACACAAACTCTGTTCTTGGAACCGAGCAGGACTGTATCTGTATCAGCAGACCCAGACGGTTTGGGAAAACCATGGCAGCGGATATGCTGACAGCATATTACAGCCGGGGATGCGATTCCAAAGCCCTGTTTTCCCAATTGCAAATATCGCAGAAGCCAGATTTTGAAAAATACCTGAATCAATATGATGTGATCCATTTGGACATCACTATGTTTTTCCGAGAGGACGAAACGCCGCTGCAGCTGACAGAACGGATCAATCGAGAGGTAGTAGAGGAACTGAGAAATGCCTATCCAGATTGTGTTTCTGAAAAAGAAGATTATCTTCCGGCAGCCCTGACGGCAGTATTCAATGAAACTGGCCGTGTTTTTATCATTATTATTGATGAATGGGATGCGATTTTCCGTGAAAATCAATTTGATTGGGAAGCACAGAAAGCCTATATTGAACTGCTGAGGGCGCTTTTCAAAAGCGCGGCTTCCAGAAGGTTCTTAAAACTGGCATATATGACAGGAATTTTGCCAATAAAAAAATATAACAGTGAATCTGCTTTAAATAATTTTGATGAATTTACCATGACCCGTCCGGCGCGTCTGGCAGAATATACCGGATTTACAGAGCCAGAGGTTAAAGCGCTGTGCAGCGAATATCACATGGATTTTTCCGAGGTAGCCAGATGGTATGACGGATATTCCTTTTATCGCCTGAAGCATGTATACAGTCCAAGTTCAATTGTAAAAGCTATGCTGAACGGTGAATATGGAAGTTACTGGACTCATACGGTTGCTTACGAATCTCTGAAAAATTACATCAGCATGAATTTTGATGGTTTAAAGGATGATGTAATTCGAATGCTGGCAGGTGAACGGTGCAGAGTTGATGTGAATACCTTTGAAAATGATATGACCAGCTTTCGGAGAAAAGATGATGTAGAGACGATGTTAATTCATCTGGGATATCTGGCATACGACAGCAATTCCAAAGAAGCATATATTCCGAATGAAGAGGTGCGCGGGGTGTTTTTCCAGGCTGTGAAGGATACAGACTGGACACCGGTGGTGAAAGCGTTAAATCGTTCGGAAGAACTTCTTAAGCATACCTGGAATATGGACGAGACAGCAGTAGCAAATGCTATTGACGAAATTCATATGGGAAATACGTCAATTCTCAACTATAACGATGAAAATGCATTAAGCTGTGTAATCAGTCTTGCTTATTATTCTGCGGTAAATGACTACACAATTGTAAGGGAACTGCCTGCAGGAAAGGGGTATGCAGATCTAGCATTTATTCCAAGGAAGCAATCAGAGAAGCCAGCAATGCTCGTGGAACTGAAATATCAACAAAGCGCAGAGGGAGCTATTGCTCAAATAAAAGAGAAAAAATATATAAAAGTGTTTGAAGAATATGCAGGTCTGGTTTTGCTGGTAGGGATTAACTATGACAGACATACGAAGCACCATTTCTGTGTGATTGAAAAATGGGAGAAATAATAAAAAAGATGAAAATGAAAGTAAGAGCCGAAAGGCTCTTATTTTTGTGGAAAAAAATAGTTACAAAAAATAAATGGGAAGAGGGAACAGGAGAATGGAACAGAAAAAAACAAACGAGAGATTCAAGTCTTTTGCGTCCAAGGTATGGTTGAGTACACCTACTATGCATGGACCGGAACTGGAATATGTCAAGAAAGCATACGAAACAAACTGGATGTCTACAGTAGGTGAAAATATTAATGAAGTGGAACGTCTGGCCTGTGAAAAAATCGGATGTCGGTATGCAGTTGGTCTGTCGGCAGGCACTGCTGCCCTTCATATGGCAGTAAAGCTGGCAGGAGTAAAGCCGGGAGATCGGGTGTTCTGTTCCGACATGACCTTTGATGCAACGGTCAATCCGGTTGTATACGAAGGGGGAATCCCTGTTTTTATCGATACAGAATACGATACCTGGAATATGGATCCGGTGTCCCTGGAAAAGGCATTTGAACTGTATCCGGAGGTGAAGGTTGTTGTTGTAGCCCATCTTTATGGAACACCAGGCAAGGTAGATGAGATTCGGGAAATCTGTAAGCGTCACGGCGCAGTTATCATAGAAGATGCAGCAGAATCTCTGGGGGCAACTTATAAAGGAGTACAGACAGGAACCTTTGGAGATTATAATGCAATTTCCTTTAACGGAAACAAGATCATTACCGGTTCTTCCGGCGGAATGCTTTTGACGGATGGTTTGGAAGCAGCAAATAAAGTAAGAAAATGGTCTACCCAGTCAAGAGAAAATGCGCCCTGGTATCAGCATGAGGAGCTTGGCTACAACTATCGCATGAGCAATGTCATTGCAGGAGTTGTGCGGGGACAGTTCCCTTATCTGGAGGAGCATATTGCCCAGAAAAAGGCCATTTATGAACGGTATGAGGAAGGTTTTCAGGGACTTCCAGTCAGCATGAATCCTTATGATAAAGATAGCAGCGAACCCAACTTCTGGCTGTCCTGTCTTCTGATTGAACCGGAAGCGATGTGTAAGCAGGTGCGCGGCGAGCAGGAAGCCTTGTACATACCGGAAGCAGGAAAAACCTGTCCTACGGAAATTCTGGAAACTCTGGCCAGGTATAACGCGGAGGGCCGTCCTATCTGGAAGCCCATGCATATGCAGCCCATTTACCGGATGAACGGGTTTGTTACCAGAGAAGGAAACGGACGGGCAAAAACTAATGCTTATATTGCAGGCGGAGCAGTTGGAAAAGATGGAAGACCGCTGGATGTGGGAATGGATCTATTCCATAGAGGCCTGTGCCTGCCCAGTGATAATAAGATGACAGAAGAAGAGCAGAAAACGGTAATTGAGATTGTAAGAAGCTGCTTTGAATAAGTCTGGTTAAAGAAAATGAATGTGAAAAAGGGGATTTGCAGTAGAAATGAAAAAACATAAAAAAGGTTTCTACGAAAAATATATCAAACGTCCACAGGACTTTTGCTGTGCGTTGGCAGCCATTATTGTTCTTTCGCCGATTATGGCAGTTACCGCTGTGCTGGTACGCGTTAAATTGGGATCGCCTGTTATTTTTAAGCAGGAAAGGCCGGGGCTGCATGGGAAGATTTTTACACTGTATAAATTTCGAACCATGACAGATGCAAAGGATAGAAATGGAAACTTACTTCCTGATGAAGTCCGTTTGACAAAATTTGGAAAAATGCTTCGATCGACAAGTTTAGATGAGCTTCCAGAGTTGATTAACATGCTGAAAGGCGATATGGCTGTGGTGGGGCCAAGGCCGCTGCTGGTGAAATATCTGCCTCTTTATAATGAATATCAGGCAAGAAGACATGAAGTAAGACCGGGATTTACCGGGTATGCTCAGGTCAATGGACGCAATGCTATTACGTGGGAAGACAAGTTTGAAAAAGATGTTTTTTACGTCGATCATATTACTTTTTTAGGAGATTGGAAAATCATTTTCCAGACCTTAAAAACAGTGATCAGGAGGGAAGGAATCAGTTCCGGATCTTCTGTTACCATGGAAGAATTTAAGGGAAGCAAAACGGTAAAATCAGATGGCAGCGAAAGGTAAAAGATATGAAAAAATTGGGAATTATCGGTGCCAGCGGTCATGGAAAAGTGATTGCAGATATTGCAAAAAAGAATGGATATTCTGAGATATCTTTTTTCGATGATAACGAAAATATTCACGAATGCGGAAGCTATCCAGTAACAGGAAAAAGTGCCGAAGCCAGGATATTTGATGGAGACATTATTGTAGGGATAGGGAATGCAGCGATTCGGAAGAAGATACAGGAGATGATTCCAGCAGAAAAGCTGGTTACACTCATTCATCCAGATGCAGTCATTGCGGAAGATGTGGTGATAGGAGCAGGTACTGTAATTATGGCTGGGGCCGTGGTTAATTCAGGAGTACAGATTGGAAATGGATGTATCATCAATACCTGTTCTTCGGTGGATCATGACTGCATATTAGGGGATTATGTACATATAGCTGTAGGCGCTCATGTAGCAGGTACTGTTTGTATCAAAGATAGCACTTGGATTGGAGCTGGTGCAGTGGTAAGTAATAATGTGAATATCTGTGGCGATTGTATGATTGGAGCTGGTGCAGTGGTGATTAGAGATATTTTGGAATATGGAACTTATGTAGGTGTCCCGGTAACAAAACGATAAGGCGGTAGAATATTTATGAATGTTTTGTTTCTTACATTATTAGACTTTAACTCAATTGATGAAAGAAATATATATACAGATTTATTACGTGAGTTCGTAAAACAGAAGCATAATTTGTTTGTCATTTCTCCAGTAGAGAGACGAAAGAAACAGGGAACTAAATTACTGAAAACAGATAAAGTCGAGATACTAAAATTAAGAATTGGTAATACTCAAAAAACCAATATTATTGAAAAAGGTATTTCTACGATTAGTATTGAAAACCAATTTATTTATGGAATTAAAACTTTTTTTTCGGATGTCAAATTTGATATTATAATTTATTCTACGCCACCGATTACCTTTTGTAATGCAATTAAATTTGTGAAAAAAAGAGATAATGCCAAGACCTATTTATTATTGAAAGATATATTTCCACAAAATGCAGTGGATATTGGAATTATATCTAAGAGTGGATTGAAGGGGATTTTTTATAGAATTTTTAGAAATAAAGAAAAAAAGCTTTATAGTATTTCTGATACTATTGGTTGTATGAGCCAAGCGAATGTGGATTATGTATTAAAAAATAATCCTGAAATTAATCCAGAAAATGTAGAAGTATGTCCTAATTGTGTGGATATTTTAGATATGAGTGTAGATGATGAAACACGAAAAAATATTAGAAACAAATATAGAATTCCATTAGACAAAAGAGTATTTATTTATGGGGGAAATCTTGGAAAGCCACAGGGAATCGATTTTATGATTAGGTGTCTGAAGAGTCAGGCGAAAAATGAAAAAGTATATTTTTTAATTATTGGTGATGGAACAGAATTTAAGAAAATAGAAACTTTTGTTAATAAAGAAAGACAAAACAATGTGAGATTAATGAGGAAACTTCCCAAGGAAGATTATGATAAGATGGTTGGTGCTTGTGATGTCGGGCTGATATTTCTTGATCATAGATTTACTATTCCTAATTTTCCAAGTCGCCTCTTGAGCTATATGCAGGCAAGGGTTCCAGTACTAGCTGTTACAGATCCAAATACTGATATAGGGAAAGTGATAGTAGATGGAGGATTTGGTTGTTGGTGTGAAAGCAATTGTGTTGAAGATTTTAATAACTGTGTCAATACATTGGTAAATGATTATGATAAATATTTGAAAGAAGATGAGTTTAATTTTTTATCAACTAATTATAGTTCGTCATTGGCATATGAGATTATAAAGAAGAGGTGTTTAGTGTGAAAATACTAGTGATAAATATTGTGTTTTTTAGCAATAGAAGAATTGGTAGCATCTCCTGAAAATATAGATAAGTGGTTGTGAAGACATAATAAGGGATAGATATGGCTGTTTTAGATACTACAGAGATGACAAAAAACACATATGACAAGGTTAATATAAAGTATAGAAAAGCCTTCAGAGGATCGTTATGATAAGAAAATGTTGATGAATCAGATGGGAAGATTTTTTAATATTTTGGAAAGGAACACATAATTATGAATTATCCAGTTATAAAAAGTATATCTAAGAGAAAATATCAGATTTGTAAGAGTTGTGTTATGGATACAACAGATGATGCTATTGTTTTTGATGAAAACGGTGTTTGTATGCGTTGCAATGAATATAAAAAACGTATTTTACCTGAGTGGAACTATGGAAATGGACATGAAGAGGAACTGGAGAATTTAATAAAAAAAATTAAGAATAGTGGAAAAGGAAAAAAGTATGATTGTATTCTCGGCTTGAGTGGTGGTCTAGATAGTTCCTATTTACTTCACCTTGCAGTAAAAGAATGGGGGCTTCGTCCGTTTGTTTTTCATATTGATGCAGGATGGAACCTTCCAGTTGCAGAGATAAATATTAGAAGAATTACGGATAAATTAGGTTTAGAACTCCATATTGAAAAAATGGATTGGAATGAAATGCGTGAAATGCAGATGGCATGGTTTCGTACAGGATTAGAATTACTTGATGCTCCACAAGATCATGCATTTATTGCATTAATTGATCGATTCTCTCAAAAGTTAGGCGTTAAGTATATTCTAAATGGATATAATATTTCGACAGAAATTATTGCAGATCCCGCTTCATGGGGAAAAGGGGCTGGACAAACAGGAGATGGTACATATATGAAGGATGTTGTCCGTAAATATTGTAAAATTCCAATTCGTAATTACACTTATACAAATGGTTTTAAGCATAAGTTTTGGATTCCGTATGTTCTTGGAGTTAAAACATTAAAACCATTGAATTTTGTACCATGCACAAGGGAAGATATGATAAAAGTACTGGTTGACGAATATGGATATGAACCATATGGACAAAAACATTTTGAAGATTTACTTACAAAGTTTTTGGAGGGGTGGTGGATGCCTACACGTTTTGGTCATGATATTCGTCGTGCCCAATTATCAAGTTTAGTTGTGACAGGACAAATGAGTAGAGAAGAAGCTTTAAAAATTTTAGAAGAGCCGCCTTTATCTGAAACTGAAAGTAAAGAATTATTTATTGAAATAGCTAGAAAACTTGAAATTAGTGAGGAAGAATTGATAAATCTGCATAAAATGCCAGAATGTACAGATAAGTTTAAAAATCAGACATGGTTTTATAATATGGGAATTCGTGTATATGAAATGCTAGGACTTGAAAAAAGAATCAGAAAATAATGAAAAGATGTATAAGACGTAGTTAAGAAACATTATTACTAAGGTAGATTAAGGGAGAAACAAAAATTAATTATGCGGAATAATGTAATTATTTTACCTAAAACATCTGATCAATCTTTGTTAGCTAAGTATTATTCTATGGCAGATATTTTTGTAATATGTAGTAGGAAAGAAAATTTTCCTACTACATGTATAGAAGCACAGTGCTGTGGCACACCGATCATGGGATTTGATACTGGTGGTACAAAAGAAACTTCTGTTTACACTGAAGATGATTTTGTTCCATATGGAGATTTAGATGGATTAGAAAAAAAAATATACGACTTATTATGCCGAGATACAAGTGATTTATCTAAAAGAGCTCAGACTATATATTCAAAAAACAATATGTTAAAAAAATATATAAAAGAATATGACAGAAATGGAAAAAAAGAAAAAATACTTTTTATTGATGTCAATTGTAAATATTCTTCAACGGGTAAAATTGTATATGATTTGTATAATGGAATAAAAAAAGACGGAAGAGAAGCGGCGATTTGTTATGGAAGAGGTCCGCTTGTTCGTGGAGAAAATATATACAAATTTGGAATTGATGTTGAAACAGGGATACATGCCATTTTATCAAGAATTAGTGGATATAATGGATGTTTTTCACCTATATCTACAAAAAGATTAATTAAATATATAGAAAAATTTAAACCAGATCTTATTCATATACATGAACTACACGCTTATTTTGTTAATATTAAACCATTGATTGAATATATAAAAAGAAAAAATATTCCTGTTGTTTGGACGTTTCATTGTGAGTATATGTATACAGGAAAATGTGGACATGCGTATGAATGTTCACATTTTAAAAAGGTATGCGGAAATTGTCCAGCTGTAAAAACTTATCCGAAGAGTTTTTTTTTCGACAGGACAAAACAGATGTTTACAATGAAAAAGCAACTTCTATCAGATATGGATTTTACCATTGTTACACCTTCAAAGTGGCTTGAAAATAGAGTTAAGCTATCATTTCTAAAGGATAAGAATATATGCGTTATTCATAATGGAATTGATACAGATATATTTAAATGTGTTAATATCGGAGAACTTAAAGAAGAATTAAGCATACCAACTGAGAATAAAGTAGTTTTGGCATTAGCTCCTAATATTATGAGTGAAGCGAAAGGTGGAAAGTGGGTATTGGATTTAGCAAAAAGATTTATTGATAAGAAGATTACATTTATTCTTGTGGGAGATACAGGTAAAGAGGTATAGATTATATGAAGATATTATACATGGTTAATGTGCCAGCTCCATATATGGTTAATTACTTTAACGAATTGGGAAAATACTGTGAGTTGACAGTGATTTTTGAAAAAGCAACATCTACTGAAAGAGATAAAAGTTGGAGTGAATATAACTTTATAAATTTTAGAGGAATTATTTTAAAAGGAATTTCAACAGCTGTAGATATGGCATTTTGCCCTCAAATAGTGAAGTATTTGAAAAAAGGTGTCTACGATTTTATCATTTCTTCTACGATGGCAACACCAACAGGAATTGTAGCTATTGAATATATGAAATTACGTGGGATTCCATATTATTTAGAGAGTGAAGGAGGATTTGCAAAAGACGGAAAAGGTCTAAAGGAAAAGATTAAAAAAATAGTGATGAGTGGTGCTACAGGCTATTTCAGTACGACTCCAATAGGGGATAATTATTTCATTACTTATGGTGCGGATAGAAATAAAATCTACAAGTATCCATTTACATCTTTATATAAAGAGGATATTCTATTGGAACCAGTAGATGATTTAAAAAAAACTTATATTCGCAAAGAGTTGGGAATAATAGAAGAAAAAATGATAATTTCAGTTGGGCAATTTATACATCGTAAAGGTTTTGATGTATTGATAAAAAGTGCAAGTAAATTGGATAAAAATATAGGTATATATATTATAGGTGGAGAGCCAAGTGCTGAATATATAGAGTTGAAAAATAAATGCAACGCCTTAAATATTCACTTTGTAGGCTTTAAGAACAAACAGCAACTTTCAGAGTATTATAAAGCTGCAGATTTATTTGTGCTTCCAACTAGAGAGGATATTTGGGGATTAGTGATTAATGAAGCAATGGCATATGGTTTGCCTGTAATTACAACAAATCGTTGTATAGCTGGAATTGAGCTAATAGATTTTGAAAATGGAGATATTATTACTGTAGATTCAGAAAAAGAATTGACAGATTCAATAAAACGAATAATTTTTGATAAGAATAAATTGAGAAAGATGGGAGAGAGCTCCTTAGAAAAGATACAGTGGTACACTTTTGAGAATATGGCAAAGGTCCATATGGATTTTTTTAATAGAGGAAATGTTAATGAAAGAAAAACTATGTACGGAGAAAAGTGAATTTTCGATGTTTGTATATATAGTTGTTTTTTTAACGAATATAGGACAAACACCAACACTCATAGATAATTTTCAAACTAGAATTATGATAATCCCTCTATGGTTAATATTTGCAGCAATTTGTATATTAAAAAATCATATTTTATATTTGGGAAAATCTAAGTTTGTATGGATATTAGCTGGTTGGTGGACAATAATTTATCTTGTAGGAAGTTTATTTATTAATGGCTATAGCAACTCAGATCTTCCATATACTATCTATTTATCATTATTTATTTTATTAACGGGTTTAATGGCTGGTAATAGTTTGAAAAATAACGATATGGAAAGAATATTTACTGCTTATGTATTATCTGGAATGATAGTATGTGTAGATACATTTTTGACTTATGTATATGGGAGATCCTTTGCTGGTCGTGTATATTCTTATGATTCAAAAAATTCGGTATCTCAAATTTTACTTACAGTATGGGTTGTGATTTTAATTTGTAAGTTTCGAATGGGATTAGAAACAAGGAAAAAAATATTATACGCAGGAGAGTTTTTATTATTAACAGTTACATTAATTGGATTAAAAAGTAGGGCATCATTAATTGCAATTCCTGTAGTGCTGATGTGGCTGATTTTGCATGGAAAAATGAATAAGCAGTTGAGAAATACTATTTTTGCAATATTATTATTTGTATTATTTTTTCTTATATTTAATCCCAGATATATGGAGATATTAATTTATGATGTGTTACTAGGCGGACGAGATATAAGCAACTTAAATGATATATCATCGGGAAGAGCTAGTGAGTGGCAAACATTTTTTTCTGATTTTATTAATAAACCATTTTTAGGACATGGTAGGATGAAAAGAGAATCGTTAATATTGACATCATTGTTGGAGTTTGGTCTTTTAGGAGGAGGGGCGATTCTCATAATTGCATGTTGGCCGTTATATTGGGCAATTCGTTATTTTAGAAAGAAAAATAGTGATTATCTTATATTTTCCTCTATTGCTATCGTATATCTTATTAATGGAATATTTGAACAATTAGCACCATTTGGACCTGGTGTTAAATGTTATTTTTTATGGTTTTTACTTGGTATATATATTTCAAGAGTAAGTAATAATTCTGATATTAGGAGAAAAAACTATGGCTAAATCAAGAGTTATAATGACAGAAAATGAGCAAAAACAAGTTATGCTGAATATACTTAGTTTTTTTGCTGATTTTTGTGAAGATAATGGACTAAACTATTTTTTGGATGCCGGAACTCTTTTAGGAGCAGTTAGACATAAAGGCTATATTCCGTGGGATGATGATATTGATGTAAATATGCCGAGAAAAGATTATGATCGTTTTGTTCAAATCGTAAGAAATAATAATGGGTATATTAGAAAAAATATGAGAGTTGAATTTCCAGAAGAAACAATATATCCATTTTTGAAAATTTCTGATGATAGAACAATTCTTGTTGAATTTCCTCATAAAAATCCAATGGAGGTTGGTGTTTATATAGATGTTTTTCCAAAAGATGGAATTAAGGATGATTCTATCACTTCTCTAATTTTATGTAAAATAAGTGAAATGTTAGGGCTTCTACTTTGGTTTAATAAATTTTCAATTTTTGCATGGAAAAATCATGGTGGAATAATAAAAAAAACTATTGCTAGAGTTGGAAGAATCCTTATTTACGATCCAAATTTTCCGGTGCGTTTACAAAATAGGCTAATTCAATTTAATGCAAAAAAAAATCCAATAGAAAAGTGTAAGTTTGTTACAACGCTTACAAATGGAGAATTTCATAAAAAGGCTCCCAAAGAATGTTTTGCAGGATATAAAATGATGGATTTTGAAAAAAAGAAATTTAGAGTACCTATTGGCTATGATACATATCTCAGATGCTTATATCCTGGTGACTATATGGAATTGCCTCCCGAGAATAAAAGAATAAAACACGATACAATTATTTATTGGAAATCAGAAGCGCACAGAGAACTTTTTATGGAGGAAAGTAAGACTATATGAATTATGCACTTGTTTTTGCCGGTGGTGTTGGAAGCCGGATGAATAGTAAAGCAAAACCAAAGCAATTTTTAGAAATCCATGGAAAACCAATTATTGTACATACAATCGAATATTTCGAACTACATCCCGAAATTGATTCGATTTGTGTAGTAATTGTAAAAGAGTGGTTAGATTACGCAAAAACAATGATAAAAAAATATAATCTAACAAAAGTAAAGTGGATTGTTCCTGGGGGAAAAAGTGCATTAGAGTCCCAATTTAATGGTTTAAATGTTATTAGAGGCTCAAAAGAATATGATGAACATAGTGTTGTTTTAATTCATGACGGTGTTCGACCATTAATTAATGAAAAACTCATTACTGATTGTATTAAATCTGTTAAACAATTTGGCTCAGCTGTAACAGTGGCACCTGCTATTGAAACTATCATTAGAACAGATAAGAATAATACAATTAATGATACCTTTCCACGATCAGAATGTCAATTAGCACGAGCTCCCCAATGTTTCCGAATAGGAGAGATTATAAATGCGCATGAAAGGGCGCAAGCAGAGGGATTATATAGTTTTATAGATTCAACTAGTTTAATGTTACATTTTGGATATAAGATTCATGTTGTAGAGGGAACATCTGAAAATATAAAAGTAACTAATCCTGCAGATTTTTATATCTGCAGGGCCTTATTAGATGCAAGAGAAAATTCACAAATATATGGGATATAAAAGATGAATTATTTAGAAGAAGATTTGCAGAACTTATCTGCATATATAAATGAGAAAAATTTTTCCGGAAGCAAATTTTTAGTAACAGGGGCTAGTGGTTTAATAGGGTCTTTATGTGTAAAAGCACTAGCAAATTGTAAGAATATTTATATTATAGGAGCGGCACGGAATCCTCAAAAAATAGAAAGTATTTTTGAAGATAAAAAAGAAAATGTGGATTTTATTTATCAGGACATATCTGAGCCATTACCTGAACACATAGAGTGCGATTATATAATTCATACTGCAAATTCAACAACATCTAAGTTTTTTATGTCTAACCCTGTAGAGGTAATTGAAAGTATTTATTTAGGGACAAAAAGAATATTGGATTACGCTGTAAATCATAAGATAAAAGGAATTGTATATTTATCTTCAATGGAAGTTTTTGGAAGAATAGATTCACATAATAGAATTGGAGAAGAACAGCTTGGATATTTAGATATTCAGAATATACGTAGTTGCTATTCAGAGGGAAAAAGATTGGCCGAACTTCTTTGTAAATCGTATGCTATGGAATATAATGTACCAGTAAAAATCGCTCGGCTTGCTCAAACTTTTGGTGCTGGAGTGATGAAAAATGAGAATCGAGTATTTGCACAATTTGCAAGAAGTGCCATTAGAGGAGAAAATATTATCCTGCACACATCCGGAACTTCTATGGGAAATTATTGCTATACTACTGATGTAATTCGAGCAATAATACTACTTCTAAAAAAAGGAGAGAATGGTGATGTTTATACAGTTGTAAATGAAGAAACAACGCGGAAGATTGTTGATATGGCACAAATGGTTGCAAATGAATTTTCTGATGGTAAATCTAAGGTTGTATTTGATATTCCAGAGGGAAATGAATATGGATATGCACCTGATACTCAAATGAGATTAAGTGCTGAAAAAATAAAAAAAATAGGATGGGAACCGGAAGTACCATTAAAAGAAATGTATAGAAGAATGATTCCATACTTATAAAGGAGTGACTATGTTTCTTAGTATTATAGTACCAGTATATAATGTAAAAAAATATTTATTGAAATGTTTGGAGAGTATAAATAATCAAGTTTTTGACGATTATGAATGCATTATTATTGATGACGGTTCAACAGATGGTAGTGAGAAAATTGTAGATGATTATTGTAAAAATAAAACAAAATTTAAAGTTTTTCATAAAGAAAATGGCGGACTAATGTCAGCATGGCTTTATGGTGTTCAAAGATCAAAAGGGGATTATTTAGGATTTGTTGATAGTGATGATTATATCTCATCAAAAATGTATTTATTAATGTGCAAGAAAGCAGCTGAAACACAAGCAGATATTGTAATGTGTGATCGTTATGATGTAAAAGGAGATATCATAGAAGAGCCAGCCTATGACGAAAATAGTTTGCAAGAAGGTTTATATTTAGGTGAACAAATTAATATAATTAAGCAAATGGTATTTCCACTTCCGGGTACTTTAGAATTAACAAAAGCACGATGGAATAAAATATTTAAGCGTGATATTTTTTTCCAAAACTTAAAATATTGTGAATGTTTAAGTAAAACTTTTGAAGATCGATATATTACACCACCATGTATATTTTCAGCAAAAAGTTTTTTCTATATTAAAGAGCCATTATATTATTATGTCCATCGAATTGGTTCAAATTCTGGCATGTATAAACCGGATTTATTGGAGCAAATAAAACGTCTTTATTATACAGAAAAGGAGGCCCTAGAAGATAAAAATTTAATGGAACAATTTGGATATAATTGGGAATATGTATTTATAGATTATATACGGCAATATGTTATACGTAATATAAAAAATGTTAAAGGATTTAAAGTTAGGCTTAGGTCAGCAAAACAATTACTAAAGGATGAATTAGTAAAACAACGTTTAAAACAATATGGAAAAAATGATAAAACAAAGTTAATTCAAGCGGTTTATATATCACATAAATTTAATTTACCGATGTTATTGGTATTAACAAGTTATATTAAAACAGCTAGGATAAAGTGAATAGAATGAAAATTAAGGAATCATTTTTAAAAAAATATCGAGCAGAATTAATGGGAATATCAATTATCTGGATTGTGCTATTCCACTCATCAATAGATGCACCAGAGCCCACTTTTTTAAGAATATTGTGGTATATACTGGTTTCTTTTGGGGGGGGTATGGTGTTGATATATTTTTGATTTTATCAGGATTTGGGATAACTTATTCTCGATTAGAAAGAGAGGCACAAGGATATAACGAGACGTGGATAAATTACTATAAGAGAAGAATTTTGAGAATTATACCAAAGTATCTTTTTATTGCATCGATGTTTTATTTTTTAACTGTATATTCAATAAAAGAATTTTTTTATAATTTAAGTTTTTTAAATTTTATTATAGATGGAGAAAGAGATTTTTGGTATATAATTACAATATTAATTTGCTATTTATTATTTCCAATATATAGAGAAATAAGTAAGAAAATTAATTTTAGAATTTCTTTTTTTCTTATAGGATTAACTGGAGAAATAGTTGCACTTGCAACAATGGTATATTTCCCGGAGAGTTATAATAATTTAGAAATCGCATTATGGAGATTTCCCTGTTTTTGGATAGGATGTTATTATGGAATGTTGGTTTTTAAAAACAAAATGAAGGAATTTTATTTCGTTACAGGAATTTTTACAGTTCTCGGCTTAATCTTATTTTTTTATTATGGATTTATCAGAAATGTATTTATGTTTACTTCTCCTTGCATAATGTTTATAATATGTTTTTTTCTTGAAGTTTTTCGTGTTTATAAAGGAATAATAGGGGAGGGGCTTCGGTATTTGGGAAAAATTAGTTTGGAACTTTATTTAATTCATGTTTCATTAGGTGTGTGGATTTCAGAGTATATATATTCTAAAATACCTAATGATGTTATAAGGTTAATTACATATTTTCTTAGTTCTATTTTATTGGCAATTATTGTGAATTATTTATTTATAAAAATTATGAATACAAAAATATATATTCAAAGAAAGAACTGTACAGAGAAAAGGAATGTATAATATTTTGTTTATGTTAAATTTAATAAAAATATTCTGACATCCCAGTGCAATAAATAAGATATAGTATATAAAAAGTTAAAGGTTTCTGAAACAGAAAGGAAAAATGTGAAAAATAACAGATTTTTCAAAATAATAACTGCAAATCTTTCAAATGCAGAACAAAGCGTTTTAAATATTTTAGGTGCATTAATTGTAGTTATTATTAATACTTGTATCAATTTCGTACTTTCTCCATTTATTACAGAATGTTTGGGTGTAGAGGCTAATGGATACATTACATTAGCGAATAATTTTATTTCTTATTTTGGCTTGATAACGACAGCTCTAGATTCTATGGCTGGACGATTTATGCTGATAGCAATTCGAAAAAATGACATTGAAGAAGCAAATAAATACTATTCGTCAGTGTTGTTTGGAGATTGGATGTTGTCAGCTATGTTTTTTGTTCCAGTTTTGGCATTGATTATAAAAATTGACAACTTTATCCAAGTAAGTTCAGGAATGTTGACAGATGTCAAAATTTTGTTTTCATTAGTATTTTTAAGTTTTTTTATGAGCTTATGTATACCGAAATGGGCCAATTCGACGTATTCGACAAATCGTTTGTATTTAAGATCAATAAAAACTGCATTTACTACAATACTTCGTGCATTAATTATATATATTGCGTATACATGTTTACCAGCGTATGCGTTTTATGTTGCATTGGCAGGAGTCGTTGCTAATATAGCTAACATTAGTATAGAATATATCTATAAATCAACATTGTTACCAGAGTTACATATTAAAAAGAAATATTATGATTGGAATAAAATTAGAATTTTGGTATCATCTGGAATTTGGAATACAGTTTCACAATGTGGAAATATTCTTCTAGAAGGACTAGATATTTTAATTGCCAATCTTTTTATCAATCCCGTTATGTCTGGGGTATTATCACTGTCAAAAATTATTCCGAATATGATAAATCAAATAGTAGGAACAATTGGGACAACATTTGGACCTAGGGTAACAGCTTTATATGCTGATGGTGATTATGATGGTATGGTTAAAGAATTAAATGCACATATAAAAATTGTTTCTACTATAGCTAATATTCCGATAGGTGGTACATTTATATTAGGAAGTCAGTTTTTTAGTTTGTGGGTTCCATCACAAGATTCTAGGCAACTTTCAATATTGGCATCATTGACATTAATCGGTATGTTGTTTTCTGGTGTAGGTAATTGCATTTTGAATATTTTTACAGCGACAAATAAATTGAAATTAAATTCTATTATAGTGATTATTTCAGGGGTGTTTAATATTGCTGTAGTATATATTTTACTTCATATAACGGATTTTGGTGTTTATGCCATAGCAGGTGTAAGTTCGTTTGTATCAATTATCCGAATTTTTATATTTACAGCTCCATATGCTGCTAGATGTATTAACAAAAAATTGTTTACATTTATTGTGCCTTTATTTAAAGCAGGATTAAATATATTAATTCCAATATCTATAGGAATTATTGTATATCTGATACCGGGAAATGGATGGATTATATTTTTAATAAGATGTATGATAGTAGGTATTTTATCTCTTGTTATTGATTTTTTTGTGGTTTTATCTAAATCAGAACAAAAGAAGATAGTTCAATTTATAACACGAAAATAATTTGATAATAAAAAAAGATGTACTTTATATATAGGTAGAATTACAAGATACAAAAGGGATAATCAAACGAAAGTAATAGCCATTAAATAAGTTTTTTTGAGGGGAGAGTAATGGGAAAGATAAATAAAGTAAAAGAGTTGAAAAATTGTACCTCTATTAAAGCTATTCTCATGCTGATAATCGTATTGTATCACAGTATGGTGATTTTTGCCGGGGGGGGACTTGTACAAGAGTAACAGATGAGCCGGTTATTGGTTATATTGCTGAATGGATGAATAGTTTTCATATATATGCTTTTACATTAATTTCTGGTTATATCTTTTATTATATAAAGTACGAGGAAAGCGGCTACCAGAAATATATTCCATTTATTATCAATAAAATTAAACGGTTAATTATACCATATATATTTATTGCAACAGTGTGGGTTGTACCTATTAATAAAATATTACTTCCTAATGAAAGTATTATTGAGAAATTTGTTTTAGGAGTATCACCACGACAACTATGTTTTTTACTGATGTTATTTTGGGTATTTGCAATTTTTTGGTTAATATCTGATTTAGCTGCCCAAAATTCTATTTTAGCAGGTGTCATGATTTCTATTCTTTACTGTGCTGGAATATTTGCGCCTGCAGTGTATTGCTTAAATAGAGGACTACAATATCTTCTCTTTTTTTATACAGGATTTCTCATTCGTAAGTGTAACCTTGGAAATAAAGTTCTTTATAGAATTCCAAGTGTTATATATTTTATAGTCAATATGAGGAGGAAGATGCGGTACACGGAGCATCGCAATGGCATACACGTTTTGTTTTCTTTGTGATGCTGTCCCGTTCCCATTTCATTTTGGGGCAGACAAATTTCATGGTTGGAAGACCACAGCGCAAATGCGATTTACTTCCTTCCCTTTTCATTGGAAGGGAAGCATCATGCGGACAGCAGGGAATACCATCATCATTTACGGTGTAATCAATCCCTTCGATTTTAAGTTTGTTTTTCAGAGGGATATATGCTTTTTCAAAGGATGTTTCCTGAAGCAGATATTTATAAATCTCTATGGAATCGAAAG
>OGYI01001626.1_pt1 | contig 20938 bp, 19 predicted proteins | sample 1576521 | NCBI WGS metagenome assembly OGYI01 (sample SAMEA3541484, study PRJEB24748) | human gut metagenome | biome: human gut; feature: human-associated habitat; material: faeces | place: China | collected 2012
TAGGGTTCCATCTTCTTGTCTGATGTCCAAAGTGAACACCTGCTTCTAAAAGCTGTTTCATTGAAATAACGCTCATGTTTCTTTCCTCCATTTGGTTCTTTACTTCCGCATATATGTAAGTCTTTGAAACCTCCTGTATCAGGCCGGCACCATCTTGGACAAATATATGCGTGTTTTTTGCGACCTTAATAGAATAGCATAAAACCCTTGCTGTTGCAAGGGTTTTCGTAAATTCTGAAATATTTAGAAAACTTCTGATCAGAACTCTTTCTGCCCCATAATTTTAACTGATTTCCGATAAGAAGAGAAATAAATCATTCCCACCACAACTGCAGATAGTAACACAGTACCTAAAAAATGTTGTATAAATATACCTCCAAATGCATCTACAAAGATGGTAATAAATGCTACCAGTATTGCGCCTATTAACATATCAAATGCTGTAAAAAGAATAATAATCCCCATTACAAGCAGCAAAATAATAATTCTTGATTTTGATACATCATATTTCAGTTCTACCGGAAATATAATTGCCTGAAGAACTAATGCAACTGCCAATATTCCAAGAAACGCACTAAAAATTTCCTGATTACTATCTGCCTGATCCGGTGTAAAGAGCATCCCGATTTTAGTAAGAATCATACTTAAAATACCACCAATACATATACTCATAAGACTCAGCAGATACTTTTCCTTCACATATTCCTTTCTTGTAATGGGCAGTGTCATAAGATAAACAATTCCCTGGTCCGCCACATCGTATTGATACATTGTCCGGGCAATCATAGATAACCCAAACATGATATATCCCATCATAAAATACCAGTTTTGAAACAAAACACCAAATAAAACACTTACACCGATGATACTAACCCACAATCTTCTCTCATTTTTTAAAGTTCTTAAATCTTTCATGAGTAATGCTTTCATATTCTCTCTCCTCCTGCCATCAAAAGGATTAATTCGTCCACGCTTCCTTTTTCTATTACAATTTCCGGATTATGCATCTGATAATATGCCTTCTGATCTGTCAGACAGCTCCATCCGAAATTTTCTTTTTTCCGGCAGATAATATGTGACTTATCCATTTTTTTATATACCTCATCTGATACTTTTAATAATCCATATGCATCTAATAGCCGATCCACTTCTTCATGAAATGTAATTGTCCCTTTTTGAATCAGATAAATATCATCACAAAACGTTTCCAGATCTCCTGATAAATGCGAACTGATCAGAATCGCCCGTCCTTCCGTCTCCATATATTCCCGCAATAGTGTCAGCATCTGTTCTCTCGCCACCACATCCAGCCCACTGGTCGGTTCATCCAAAAGTAATAACTTCGCTTTATGTGTAATAGCTGCAAATATCTGTAATTTTCGTTTCATTCCTGTTGAAAATTCCTTTATTTTCTTATTCATTGGAAGTTTATATTCTTCGCAATACTGTAGAAATTTATCCTTTTCAAATTCCGAATATAAGTCTTCCAGGAATGGGATAATATCATGAATTGTAAAATAACTTCCAAAACCGGTTTCCGCTAACACGACTCCTGTCTGCTGTAATATTTCCTTTTCTGGCTGTTTTCCATCATTACTGCACTCTCGTTTTTTCCCCAGCACTTCCATCTCTCCTGCTTCTTTTCCAATCAGCCCGAGAATAAGTTTAAATGTCGTACTTTTTCCTTCTCCATTCGCTCCGATCAGTCCCGTAATCGTTCCAGGATATACTGTCAGAGAGCAATCCATCGAAAAATCCGGATATTTCTTCTGTACATGATTTAGTTTTATCATCACATCTTTCCCCATCTCTAATCCTCCAATACAATTTCAAATAATTCCGTCAAGTCATGATCTGTCAATCCGCAGCTTCTTCCTTTATGGATTGCCGCTTCCAGTTCTGCCTCAACTTCTTTTTTCTTTTCCTCCAGCAGCATATTCTGATTGGCACATGCTACAAAACTTCCCTTTCCATGTACCGTCACAACAAATCCTTCCTCTGTTAATGCGTCATAGGCTTTTTTTACAGTGAGCGCACTGATTTTTAAATCTTTCGCCATTGTACGGACAGACGGAAGCATCATCTCTTTCGAAAATTCTCCATTTATAATCTTCTCTTTAATCTGTTCTACAATCTGTTCATAAATCGGCTGCATGGATGAGTGATTAATAATCAGATACATCTTTCGCCCTCCTTCTTTACAAACAGTATATAACAGTATATAACTGTTGTCAACTGTTATGCACTGTTTATTCACCTATAAAACATGACACCGGCAGACTTTTTCAGGATACTAAACCAATTTTCCTCGTCGCCAAAAAAAATCTGTATTTACAGATATACTTTCTATAAATACAGATTTTAAATCTTGATATTGTAATTTTATTTTCAAACGACTATATGCATTTTAAAACACAACATTCAGAAGCATTTTAAATCTCTCTTCTCCGTATACAGCGTGTGGTTTCTTTGCAGGCATGATAATTGTCTCTCCTGCTTTTAGGATATATACGTCTCCCACAATTCTATCATATAAAAAGGACGGGGAATAAATCCCCGCCACATAAAGTCTTTTAAAACTTACTAACTGATGTGTAATTAGCAGACTGTATGGATCCATCCTTCCGGAGCTTCGATGTGTCCCATCTGGATTCCGGTTAATGTATCGTATAGTTTCTTTGTGATCTCACCCATCTCTTCCATTCCGCTTGGGAAGCAGATTTCTTTACCATGATCTACGATCTTGCCTACTGGAGAGATAACTGCTGCTGTTCCGCAAAGTCCACATTCTGCGAAGTCTTTTACTTCATCCAGATATACTTCTCTTTCTTCTACTTCCAATCCAAGATAATGTTCTGCGACATACATTAAAGAACGTCTTGTAATAGAAGGAAGAATTGTGCTTGATTTCGGTGTTACTACTTTCTTATCTTTTGTTACGAAAATAAAGTTAGCTCCACCAGTCTCTTCAACCTTTGTTCTTGTAGCTGCATCCAAATACATGTTTTCATCGTATCCCTGTGCGTGTGCATCTACGATTGCATGTAAGCTCATTGCATAGTTAAGTCCGGCTTTTACATGTCCTGTTCCATGCGGTGCTGCACGATCAAAATCACTGACCCTGATTGTGATTGGTTTTGCTCCGCCTTTGAAGTATGGTCCAACTGGTGTAGTAAATACACGGAACTGATACTCATCTGCCGGTTTTACACCGATAACAGCGTTAGAACCAAACATATACGGACGTACATACAAAGTAGCTCCTGATCCGTATGGTGGTACATAAGCTGCATTTGCCTTTACAACATCATGTACAGCCTGTATAAATTTATCTTCCGGGAATACCGGCATTTCCAGTCTTGCTGCTGAATCAGCAAGTCTCTTTGCATTTAAGTCCGGGCGGAACATTACAATGTGTCCATCTTCTGTCGTATATGCTTTCAGGCCTTCAAAACATGTCTGTGCATACTGCAGTACTCCGGCGCATTCACTGATGACAACCTTATCATCTTCCGTTAATACACCTTCATCCCATGATCCGTCTTTATAATTTGATACGAATCTCTTATCTGTCTTTACATAGCCAAATCCAAGATTACTCCAATCGATATCTTTTTTCTCCATTTTCTATTCCTCCGTCCTTTTACAATTAAATATATTTATGATACCACTTAACACGAAACAATCCGCAGGCATCATAGTTGAGGCTTTTGTCCCAACATCATTGTATGCAAGTATTATAATACTGTCTATATAAAAATTCAAGAGTGCACTCTGTTTTTTATGTGTACAATTTTCACAAAATTATTTATCGCTCCATCATGCTAATCGATTCAATACCGACACTTCCTCCACGGACAACTTCAATACTCTTGTACTCTTCTTTCATAAGTTTGATTACTGCATCATTCTTTGTCGCTGTCTGTACAAATTCAAGAAGCAGACTGTCTTTACCATAATCAATAACTTTTGCTTTAAATGTTTCTGCAATCTGGAACAGTTCTACCTTATCTTCCGGTGTACATTTCTGCACTTTTACATAGAGAATTTCCTTCATTCTGACAAATACATCCGTAAAATCAATGACTTTAATTACTTCTACCAGACGGTTTAACTGTTTTTTAATCTGTTCAAATGTTTCATCGTCGCTGACGGTCGCGATCGTCATTCGTGATACAGTCGGATCTTCCGTTGTTCCAACAGTCAGACTGTCCAGATTGTAAGATTTCCCCGAAAACAGCCCTGAGATTTTAGACAGGACACCGACTTGATTTTCTACATATAAAGAAATCCAGCGTTTTTTCATTTTATTTCCACTCATAATCATTCTCCTTCCTGCTTAACAATCCATGATCATATCTTCTAATGTACCGCCCGGCTGGATCATCGGATATACAAGATCCTCCGGATCAATATCAAATTCAATAATATATGGCGTCTTTTTACTCTGCATTGCTTCTCTGAATGCCGGTTCAATCTCTTCCACTTTTGAAACATGGATTCCCTTCGCTCCATAGGATTCTGCAAGTTTCAGGAAATTCGGTGTATATTCCGGACATGGAACTTCACCGCATTTTCCCCTGCATGCTGCTCCCGCTCGCAGGCAGGTCATGGAGTAACGTTTTCCATAGAATAATTTCTGCCACTGACGAACCATTCCCAGATTATTATTATTGAAAATACAGGAAATGATCGGAAGTTCTTCCAGCACCGCCGTTGCAAGTTCTTGAATATTCATCTGCATACCGCCATCACCGGAAATAGAGATAACCGGTGTATCCGGATTACCGATCTTGGCTCCGATCGCACCTGGAAGTCCGTATCCCATCGTTCCAAGTCCACCGGACATCAGTAATTGTTTCTTATGTGTAATTTCTATAAACTGCGCTGTAAACATCTGATGCTGTCCAACATCCGTTACGATAATTGCTGCATCAAATACCTTGTTGATCGTATCGATTACATCCTGTGGTGTCATGATCGGCTTTCTCTTCATCTTCATCGGATGTTCTTCTTTCCATGCTTCAACCTGTGCACGCCATTTTTCTGTGTCACACTCTGTCACATACTCTAACATTTTATCGATTGCTTCTTTTGCGTCCGCTACGATTGGAACATCGACCTGTACATTTTTTGAAATAGCAGCTGTATCAATATCGATATGAACAATCTGCGCTTTTGGTGCAAAAGAATGTAACTTACCTGTGATGCGGTCATTGAATCTTGTTCCGATAGAGAACAACAGATCACATTCATTTACTGACATATTGGACGCATAAGCGCCATGCATACCAAGATTTCCAATATAAAGTGGGTGATTTGTTGGAATTGCTCCTCTTCCCATAACCGTTGTTACTACCGGCACATGTGTGCATTCCACAAGCTTTGTAAATGCCTCCTGTGCATGAGCAACATTAACACCACCTCCGGCAAGAAACAGCGGTCTCTTTGCCTTTCCGAGCATTTTCAGTGCACGTTTTAACTGTCCGATATGTACATGTGTATTCGGTTTGTATCCACGGATATTTACTTCTTCTGGATACTCTGCATCTCCCAGCTCTCCCATAACATCTTTTGGAAGGTCAATTAATACCGGTCCCGGTCTTCCGGTTCTCGCAATATAAAATGCTTCTTTTAAAATACGTCCGAGATCTTCTCTTCTACGTACAGTTACTCCGTATTTTGTAATACTTCTCGTAATACCGACAATATCGACTTCCTGAAATGCATCATTTCCAATAAGATGTCTGGATACCTGTCCGGTCAAACATACAAGTGGTACGCTGTCATAATAAGCAGTCGCGATTCCTGTCACCAGGTTTGTCGCACCCGGTCCGCTTGTTACAAGGCACACCCCAACTTTTCCTGTAGATCTTGCATATGCATCTGCTTCATGCACAAGCGCAACTTCCTGTCTTGGCAGGATCACTTTCGTATAATCCTGTTTGTATAACTCATCACTGATATCAATCGTGCAGGCTCCCGGATAGCCGAATAATGTGTCTACGCCCTCTTCCTTCAAAGCCTTTACTAATAATTTGTTTCCACTGATTTTTTTCATCTGCACAACCTCCTTGGCATTAAAAAAACCCTAAGCTCTATGCTTAGGGCGAATTACTCATCCGTGTTACCACCTAAATTCAGAAACTTTTGTCTCTGCACTCTGCCGATACAGGACTCCTACATCCGATATCGTTCCCATCTAACGCTGGGACTGCGTTGAAGCCTACTTGCTTTCGCTTTCAATTCACTGCTCGGGGGCTACTTCCATAATCACTTCACGAAGATTCACACCAGCCATCTTCTCTCTGTGGATCTGTAAATTATGTACTCCTCCCTGTCATAGCATTTTCACAATTATTTATAAAATCTATCTATTGTTTCACTCATTCAAATAAGTAATACAATTATAACTTTCTGAATATCTTCTGTCAATTGATATATTTTTAACTGCAAAGGACAATATCCATCAAGCTGTATGGCACTATACCAGAACTTTCTCTGCAATTTTTCCCCAGGAGATCCGGCTTACATCAGCCGGTCTGGTACAATTTTCCTCTACACTTTCCTGCAATGATTCTGCAATGCGTTTCTCATAAGCCGGAAGTTCTTCTCTAACTGCTTCATCCACGCGGTTCATCCGTGGAAGTTCTACATATCGGATATCCGCTCCCGGCGCATATGTATCCAGCCATTCGCGGATTCCCGGAAGATCCGACATCACAACACGGTCGCCACAGGCAAGTGCTTCGATCACTGTAAGCGGCAATCCTTCCGAAAAAGATGGTAGTGCAAAGATATCGCATGTATTATATACTTTTGCCAGCTCCATCTGTTCCAGTTTTCCAAGAAAATGAACCGGATATGGTGCCTTCTCTGCCAGTCCGCAGATTCTTGCATACTCTGTCTCATTTCCTGCGCCGCCAGCCAGATATACTTCCAGTTTATCTGCTTCATACGGAAGATAAGCAAGACTTCGGATCAGACTCTCTACGCCTTTCTTCTCTGAGATTTTCCCAGCAAACACAATCTTCGTCTTTCCGGGAACCTTCCGGATATGAAGATCACGGAAAATATGACTGTTATAGCCCATTCCAGATACTTCCACCTGTTCTGCTGTTACATGAAACATCTGGCAGATCTGCGTCTTCTGCTCTTCATGCAAAGCAAAAATCCGGTTTAGCTTCGCAATCTGCGCTTTGATATACTCCTGTTTTAACACATTTTTCTGCAATTGTCTGAGATCTGTATTATGACAGAAACCATATACCGGAAGTTCCGGAAAATGTTCCCGCACCAGTGCTGTAAGCAGATACAGATGATGACTTAAGATCAGATCCGGCTGAAATTCCTTTACTGCCTGCCTGATTTTTGTCAGGAAAACATTTGCAAACTGCCCTGCCATTTCTTCTGTCATATCACAATATCTCGTGCTTTCATAAGGCATCTCATCCGACATTCCCGCAATCGGAAACGGCAGCTCCTCTGACTTGAAAATAACCGGATATACTTTTGTATTTTCCGGAACTTCTATCTTATCTTCTTTATAAACACCGGCAACTACTGCTTGTTCATGTCCTTTTGCTGCCAATTCCTTTACAAGTTCTGTCAAAAACACGCCACTACCGGTACTGTTTGGCTTCTGTGCCGTAATACTCAGTATTCTCATCTTTCTTTTTAAATCCTCTCATATACCGTAAAATAATACTCCAGATCAAAACATGTCTGTTCTTCACTGATCTTTGTCATCTTCCACTCTGGATCTTCATCCAAACTCGGAAAATAAGTATCTGCATCATACGCATGATCAATCTTTGTAACCAGAGCTGTATCGCAGTACTTTAACATCGCACGGTAAATGCTCTCCCCACCGATTACGAATGTCTCTCCCTCGTACTTCTTCGCTTCTTCCAGTGCTTCTTCTACACTGTGTACAACAACCGCGTCTTTTACTTTGTAATCCGGATTCTTGCTGATTACAATATTCACCCGGTTTTTAAGTGGCTGGCTCTGTGGAAAACTTTCCAGTGTTTTCCGTCCCATAATGACAATATTCCCCTTTGTTGTCTCACGGAAAAATTTCATATCTGCCGGAATGCTCCACATCAGGCGGTTGTTTTTTCCAATCGCCCAGTTTTTATCAACTGCAACTATTAATTTCATCTTATCTCGCCCTTTCTTTTTTTAAACTGCAACCGGAATGTTTTTAATCTGCTCATGCGTCTCATAATCGGTCAGTTTTACATCATCTCTCGTAAAATCATAGAAATCTTTTACTTTCGGATTCAGCCAGAACTTCGGTGCCGGGAGCGGTTCTCTTGCGATCAGTTCTTCTATTACCGGCACGTGTCTGTCGTAAATATGCGCATCCGCGATCACATGTACCAGTTCTCCGGCTTCCATATCACACACCTGTGCCAGCATATGCACAAGTACCGCATACTGGCAGACATTCCAGTTATTTGCTGTCAGCACGTCATTCGATCTCTGATTTAAAACAGCATTCAATGTCAGCTTATCGTGTCCTTCCTTCTTCGTCACATTAAATGTCATACTGTATGCACAAGGATAGAGATTCATCTCATGAAGATCCTGATGTACATATATATTTGTCATAATTCTGCGGCTGTACGGATTATTTTTTAAGTCATAAATCACACGGTCAACCTGATCAAACAGGCCTTCTTTATACTGATGCTTCACGCCAAGCTGATATCCGTATGCTTTGCCGATTGAGCCATTCTCATCTGCCCAACTGTCCCAGATATGGCTGTGCAAGTCATTGATATTATTCGATTTCTTCTGCCAGATCCACAAAAGTTCATCCGTGCAGCTCTTGATCGCTGTTCTCCTGAGCGTCAGAGCCGGAAATTCCCTGGACAAATCATAGCGGTTCACCACTCCAAATCTTTTAATTGTGTAAGCCGGCGTCCCATCCTCCCATTTTGGACGGACCTTTTCTCCCCTGGTATCTGTGCCATTGTCGATGATGTCACGGCACATATCTATAAAAACTTTGTCTGCATAACTCATAAAAATGTATCCTCCTTGCAAGCTGTCTTTTTCATATTAACATGAATATATTATAAAAAAAAGAGAAACGTCGCAATTTGCGTTCCTCTTTTAAGCCTATACATCTCAGACTCTTTTATTCCTGATATCCTGCTATATGCTATATATTATATTAACCACAACATTCAACGAGAACATTTTCCAGTGCATTTGCACTTGCACTGTGTGTACGCTCCACACGGATATTGTAACGCTCTGCTTCTTTCAACGCACAGTGTACCATTTTATGTGCCACTGTTGAAGTAAACAAAATGATCAGATCCGGCTGACCGATCTGTGTCTTCAGATTGCCCGCCATTCTGGTAAATACTTTTGCCTTACATTTATGTTTCTTGCAGATCTGTTTATACTGATGTTCCATTCTTTCATTTCCGCCTATAATAACAACACTCATCGATTTGTCCCCTTTCTTGCTGTCTTTTGTCTTATGCCACAATTTCCCGAATTGTCTTTCCTGCCAGAAATTCATTTACTGCACAGTCCTTTGCCTTATCGTATGTCCAGAATGTAAGTTTTGCTTTTTCCGGATTATGATATACTTTCCAATATCCACAAAAGAGGCTGTCCTGTCCTTTATGCTCAATAAAACCTCTGACATCTTCCAGTGGATAGTTAAGGAAAATTCCGATTTCATGAGGAAATTCAATCTCATTTTTTGAATGTTCCCGTACTCTTAACGAAAGTCTTTCCAGCACTTTTTCCAGACTGTTTTCTTCATAACCGTAATCAGCAAGGAACGTCTTCACTTCCGGTTGTTTCAGATATGTTTTTAACTGTGCCGGGCGATATAACAACACCAGGTATTTGTCTCTGCAAAATGTAAGTGCACGGTAACAGATTCCCGTTCCATTAAGAAGCAGATGCATATTTCTCATATCCTCTCTGCGGACATTCGTAATACAGGCTACTTTATATCCTTTTAACAATGGGGCACATTGCAGGATTAACTGAAACTGTAATCTCTTCCAACTATTTTTATCTGCTAACATACATGCTACAACTTCCACTGGCATTTTGATGTTCCCGCCTTTTCTCGTTTGATTTTGATTTTGATTATCATTTACATTTACTAATTTATCATACATGTATTAAAATTACAAGGAGACTTATTCATACCATTTTCTCATTAAAGAAGAACAAAAAGGTCCATGCTTTATTTTTGCATGAACCTTAATCACTTATACTTTATAAAATTTTCTTTCTGCCTCGTTTCTTACATTGTCATCTCATCTTTGGGAAGGAAATATTTTAATGCCACTTCATTTGTAGCCGCATCAGCCAGGTTGATACAACTGTTTCCCATACGGTCAATCAAATGAAGAATATTCGTAAATGGTGTTGTCAGACTCGCTTTACATTTTCCTTTGTTGACACGCTGGATATGGGATTTTCGCATCATAATATCCAGATTGACAATCTTGTCTTTGCGCTTCATCAGCTTTTCAAGCTCTACTGTTGTATCACCGCGTAATGCCTTTGTCGCTGAATCAAACATCTTCTCCAGAGTTTTCAGACATTTTGCAAGTTCATCCATCGCTTCCTGTGAATATTTATACTGGTTTGTTTCTTTTTCTTTCATAGATAATGCAATTCCGGCACTTAAATTACTGATTCGTTCCACATCTCCCAGCACATACATCAGTCCCGCTGTCTGGGATGCCTGCTGTTCGGTCAGAAGTCCGGAAGAAAATAATCCTGCCAGATAATCTGTGATTTTATCTGTGAGCTTTGTTACTTTCGCACTCTCCTCCTGTATCTTATCTACACCTTGCATCTGATTTTCTTTTACGACAGTCACCGTATCATGCAGAACTTTTTTCACCTGATCGCTCAGATGTAAAATCTCTTTTGCGACAAGCTGCAGCGCTGCTGCCGGCTGATTTTTCACATTCTCATCCAGATATAATGTCTCAAACGGATCTGATTCGGTCTTCTTTCCATCCGGAATCAGGAACATCACAATCTTCACCATCACTCCAATCAGGCATACCCAGATCAGTGTCATTGTAATATTAAAACAAGTATGCGCATTCGCAATCTGTCTGGAAATCACTTCCACTTCCGGTCCTTTTGGTGAAATAAAACGGATCAGTGTAGCATATGGTTTCACAAACCATATAAATAAAAAACTTCCTGATATGTTAAAAATACAATGCGCCACGGCTGTTCTCTTTGCATCTTTCGTCTGTCCTATACTTGCAAGAAGTGCCGTGATCGTTGTTCCGATATTGTCTCCAAGCAGGATCGGAATCGCACCAGTAAGTCCAAGAATACTTGTCATACCGTCTGGTCCTGCCTGTGCTGCAAAATTCTGTAAGACTGCGATGGTTGCACTACTACTCTGTACGACCAGCGTCATTAATGTACCTACTCCCACTCCAAGAACCGGAATATGTTTTACACTTGCAATAAGTTGTGTAAACATCGGACTGGATGCCAGTGGTTTCATGACGTCTCCCATTGTTTCAATTCCAAGGAATAACAGACCGAATGCAAATATCGTCTGTCCTATACTTTTTGCTTTTTCTGATTTTGCAATAAATGCAATGATGAATCCCACAAAAATAATGATATATATGTAATCGCTGATCTTAAATGCAATAATCTGTGCCGTCATGGTTGTTCCGATATTTGCACCAAATATAATAGAAATTGCCTGTGGCAGGTTCATAAGTCCTGCACTGACAAATCCGATTGCCATGACCGTTGTGGCGCTGCTGCTCTGCAGAACTGCCGTTGTAAGCGCTCCGGCAAGCACACCGAGAACCGGATTCTTTGTCAGTAACGCCAAAATACTTTTCATCTTCTCTCCAGCTGCTTTCTGCAGACACTCGCTCATCATATTCATTCCATAAATAAAGATTGCAAGTCCCCCCAGCAGACCAAATACAATCTGCATATTTTCATTCATATTGATTTCTCTCCTTTTTGCTGTACAATTTACTATCGTTGCTATTCTAGCGAATGCACATGCAAATCAGATGAAATCTATGTTAAATCTATGTAAAGTCAGCTCATGTATTACAGAAAAACAATAAAAAAAGCCGGCCTCTAAGGCTCGGCTATATTATACAGTACACGATCCAGCATCTTTTTCAATGCTTCTACTTCTTTTTTATTCATTCCCAGTGTCAGCATCTTATCCAGTTTCTTCCTGTCTGTTTCCATCCTCCTCTGAATATCATATGCTTTCTCAGTCAGGTAAATGTTCTTGCAACGCTTATCTTCGTTGCTCGGTACTACAAGGATAAATCCTTTTTCATCCAGTCGTTTCATAAGTCCTGTCACAGTCGGATTACGCAGACTCAGCGCTTTTTCAATATCTCTCTGGGTTACATGCTCTTTTCTGCTTGTAAATAAATAATCCAGCACCGCACACTGTGAAGCTGTGATTCCCAGCGTACGTAGTTTGCGGTTAAATTCTTTTTCGTAAATTGTGCTGATCTGCTTAAACAAAAATCCAAGCGTCGTTCTCTCCCGCATCTTATGTTTCCCTCCTCATGAACTTCCCGGCTTTCTTATAAATATATCCGACTTTTAATACTCACGAATCACACTGCTGATTTCCTGTGTCGTATCCATCTCTCTTAAATGCATCAACGCATCCTGCATATGATACTCTTTTACTGCTTCCGTTACGATAACAAGTTCAGCGACTCCGTCTGTAATGACCTTCTGGATCACTTTGGAAATGCTGACTTTGTGCTCACCGAACATGCTGGCGATTCGTGCAAGAACGCCCGGTTTGTTTGTTACCTGCATGCGTACAAAGAATTTATTTTTCACATCATCTGAACTCTTGACCGGTGTATTCTTGTAGCAGGTACAGCTGATTCGTCCGGTACATGAGAACTGGATATCGCGGATAATGTCGATCACATCTCCCATAACAGCACTGGCTGTTGGAAGCTCTCCGGCGCCTCTTCCGTAAAACATCGCATCATCTAATGCATCTCCGTGTACAAAAACCGCATTAAAGGAATCTCTGACAGATGCAAGCGGATGATTCTTCGGCAGCATCATCGGATAAACTGCAACCTCAATACCCTCTTCTCTGTTATGTGCCACTCCGAGAAGCTTGATCACACTGCCAAATTCTTTTGCATATGCGACATCCTTCGCAGATATCTTTGTAATTCCTTCTGTATATACATCGTCAAATACAACTCTGGAATGAAATGCAATGGAAGCTAAGATTGCAACTTTTCTTCCAGCGTCCAGACCTTCAACATCCGCAGTCGGATCTGCTTCCGCATATCCAAGCTCTGTCGCTTTTGCCAGCGCTTCTGAAAAGTCCATGCCATCCTCAAACATCTTTGTCAGGATGTAGTTTGTTGTTCCGTTCACGATACCGATCACTTCATCAATCTCATTCGCTGCAAGACACTGTTTCAGCGGACGAATGATCGGGATACCGCCTGCAACAGCCGCCTCAAAGAGAAAATCAACCTGATTTTCCTGTGCTGCATCCAGTAATTCTCTTCCGTACACTGCCACCAGATCTTTATTCGCAGTCACTACATTCTTCCCTGCACAGAGTGCTTCCAGAATCATCGTCTTCGCCGGTTCGATTCCTCCCATTACTTCAATCACAATCGAAATCTCCGGATCTTCTACTATTTCTTTCCAGTTATCTGTCAGAAGAGAGGCATCTACGCCTTCTCTTTGTTTGTTCATATTATGTACAAGGATTCTTGTAATCTCAAGATTCGCTCCTGATTTTTTTACCATTTCTTCTTTCTGTCTTTGAACCAGTTTATAAACACCGCCGCCCACGGTTCCTAATCCGAGGAGTGCTGCCTTTATTGTCTTACATTCTGCCATATTTCCCTACCCTCATTCTTTCCCGTATTTTTATGACGTCTTTACAGACATCACAATCAATTTTATTATAGCATTATCTGGTGAATATAGTCAAAAATGTTCTATGATAACATCTTTTTATCATTGCATGTTTTATAAGCATTTGCGAAAATTAGAAAATTCAAAAAACTTTTTTTAAAAAAGTGTTGACAAAAACTAATTCACGTAGTATAGTATGTATTGTTCTGAGGAACACATAACACAGAACAACAACTTAAGATATGCGACAGTGGCTCAGTTGGTAGAGTACGACCTTGCCAAGGTCGGGGTCGCGGGTTCGAACCCCGTCTGTCGCTCTTGAAGAGGAATTGCAGTTTGCGATTCCTTTTTTGCATATACGGTGAACCCAAGTACAGATTTTTGCTTGCACTGTATTTGACGAATGTGCCTCATCGAGCTCGCATTCTCCCGGAGGCTATTATTTATAATAGAAAATACAATTTCTTGTTATATAAAAAACTGCAGCAAGATGTCCATAACCAGACACCTTGCTGCAGTTTTTTATAATTCTGAATATTTACAGAATATCAATATATTCTCCTGCCAGCGCTTTATTCATACTGCGGACTGCGCAGAATTTTCCACACATACTGCATGTATCGCTGTGGTCATCTTCCGGACTTCTGCTGTCACGGATTGCTCTTGCTGTATCAGGATCCAGTGCGCATGCATACTGTGCTTCCCAGTCAAGCTTTCTTCTCGCGTCACCCATCTTATCATCAATATCTCTTGCTCCTCTGACACCTTTGGCAATATCAGCCGCATGTGCTGCGATCTTGGAAGCAATGATTCCCTGTTTTACATCATCAACATTCGGAAGTGCCAGATGTTCTGCCGGTGTTACGTAACAGAGGAATGCAGCTCCGTTCATAGCAGCCACAGCGCCACCGATAGCGGCAGTAATATGATCATATCCCGGTGCGATGTCTGTAACGAGAGGTCCTAATACATAGAACGGTGCTCCCATACAAATACTCTTCTGCACCTGCATATTTGCTGCAACCTGATCAAGCGGCACATGTCCCGGTCCCTCTACCATAACCTGGACATTGTGATCCCATGCACGCTTTGTCAGTTCACCAAGGCGTACCAGTTCTTCGATCTGGCATACATCCGTTGCGTCTGCCAGACATCCCGGTCTGCATGCATCTCCCAGAGAAATTGTAACATCATACTCTTCGCAGATGTCCAGGATCTCATCATAATATTCGTAGAACGGGTTTTCTTCTCCAGTCATGCACATCCACGCAAATACAAGACTTCCGCCACGGCTTACGATGTTCATTTTTCTCTTATGCTTTTTGATCTGCTCAATCGTTTTTCTTGTGATTCCACAGTGCAGCGTTACAAAATCTACTCCGTCTTCTGCATGCATACGGATAACATCTACAAAATCTTTTGCTGATAAAGTAGCAAGGTCTCTCTGGTAATGGATCACACTGTCATATACCGGAACTGTACCGATCATAACCGGACATTCACTTGTCAGTTTGCGGCGGAATGGCTGCGTATTTCCATGGCTGGACAGATCCATGATCGCCTCTGCGCCAAGATTTACCGCACTCATGACCTTTTCCATCTCAATGTCATAGTCTTTACAGTCTCTGGAAACGCCAAGATTGACATTAATCTTTGTACGGAGCATACTTCCTACCCCTTCCGGATCCAGACAGGTATGATTCTTGTTTGCACAGATCGCTACCTTTCCTTCAGCAACCAGTTTCTGTAATTCTTCTACTGTCATCTTTTCTTTTTCTGCAACTTTTTCCAGTTCTGGTGTAACAATTCCCTTTCTTGCCGCATCCATCTGTGTTGTGTAATTTCTCATTGGATCATCCTCCTGTAAATAAAATCTTTTTCTGCCATGTAAGCATGGCGCATTTTCCTATTCCATAAAAAAAACGCTTCTGCCACCGCAAAAAACGTTTTCGTATAAAAAGAGATGCGCAGGCATCTCTTCTCTTCCGTAATTCTTCCCTACGTTGGCATTATCCAAATCAGGTTATAGGTCGAAACAAATTATAGTTTCCTCTCAGCCAGCTTTGTACCAGCTCCCTGTAACATTAAATTGTATATTTAATTATAGTTTTGCTCTCTGTAAATGTCAACCTAAAATATCTTCGTTGTCCATTTGCTCATGTCCCAGACTTCCTGCACGACATCTTTATAAAATTCCGGTTCATGACAGATTAAAAGAATACTTCCGCGATATTCCTGAAGTGCTTTTTTCAGTGCATCCTTGGCGTCTACGTCCAGATGATTGGTCGGCTCATCCAGAAGCAGAAAATTCGTGTCACGGTTGATCAGTTTACAAAGACGGACTTTCGCCTGTTCTCCACCACTCAGAACACGGACCTGACTTTCGATATGCTTTGTCGTAAGCCCACATTTTGCAAGCGCAGAACGCACTTCATACTGTGTAAAAGACGGAAATTCTTCCCATAACTCTTCGATACAGGTATTTTTATTCTCCCCTTTTACTTCCTGTTCAAAATATCCAAGTTCCAGATTCTCTCCCAGTTCACATTCCCCTTTCAGAGAAGGAAGCAGTCCGAGAATACTTTTAAGAAGTGTTGTCTTTCCAATTCCGTTCGTTCCGACAAGAGCAATTTTCTGTCCCCGTTCCATCGAAAAATTCAGTTTTTTCGATAATGGTTCATCATAACCGATCACAAGATCTTTTGTCTCAAAAAGCATTTTTCCCGGCGTGCGTCCGTAACGGAAATGAAATTCCGGCTTCGGCTTTTCTGCCGCAAGCTCGATCACATCCATTTTATCCAGTTTTTTCTGTCTGGACATTGCCATATTTCTTGTCGATACACGCGCTTTATTCCGTGCCACAAAATCTTTCAGCTCACTAATCTCCTGCTGCTGTCTGCGGTATGCTGCTTCCAGCTGTGCCTTCTTTACTGCATAAACTTCCTGAAAATGGTCATAATCGCCCACATAACGGTTCAGTTCCTGATTTTCCATATGATAAATAATATTCACCACATCATTGAGAAATGGGATATCGTGCGAGATCAGTATAAATGCATTTTCATATTCCTGCAAATAGCGTTTCAGCCATGCAATATGTTCTTCATCGAGATAATTGGTTGGCTCATCCAGAAGCAGAATGTCTGGTTTCTCCAGCAATAATTTTGCCAGCAGAACTTTGGTGCGCTGTCCGCCACTTAAGTCTGTAACATCCCGGTCTAATCCAAGATCCAGAAGTCCCAGCGCTCTTGCCACTTCTTCTACCTTTGCATCAATTGTATAAAAATCATGCAAAGTCAGCTCATCCTGAATTGTTCCAAGTTCTTCCATTAATTCTGCCATCTGTGCATCATCTGCTGTGCCAAGCAGATCACAGATCTCATTCATGCGGATTTCTTTCTGCAGAAGACTGTCAAATGCAGATTTTAGAACTTCCCGGATTGTCATGCCTTTTTTCAGCACCGCATGCTGATCCAGATATCCTGCATGTACGTTTTTCGACCATTCTACTTTTCCTTCATCCGGCGTCAGTTTTCCAGTCACAATGTTCATGAATGTAGACTTTCCTTCTCCATTGGCTCCTACCAGCCCGATATGTTCACCTTTTAATAACCGAAAAGAAACATCTGAGAAAATGGCTCTGTCTCCAAAGCCATGTGTCAGATGTTCCACGTTTAATATACTCATAGAAAATCTCCTACCCCTCCAGCAGCATTGCGATCGCTGCCGGGTCTTCCTCAGCCGAAGCCTGCACGCACAGCAGTACGTCCTGGACATACGACTGTGCGAAATCAAGCGAGCCGGCAATTTCTATTATTGTTTTGCCTTCTTTATATAATGCAAGAATCTGTTCGATTTCTTTTATCTTCTCTCTGAGTGTTTCATCAGCAATAGATGGATGTTCCATATACTCTCTACTCCTGTTCCTGGGCATTTTCTTCCACTTCAAGTCCCAGCTCATCTAACTGCTTTGCATCAACCGGTGACGGAGCTTCTGTCATAAGATCAGATGCGTCTTTCACTTTCGGAAATGCGATCACATCACGGATGCTGTCCTGCTTTGCCATAAGCATAACAAGACGATCCAGTCCGTATGCCAGTCCTGCGTGCGGCGGAACTCCATATTTGAATGCTTCAAGCAGGAATCCAAACTGCTCTTTTGCCTGCTCCGGTGTGAACCCGAGAACTTCAAACATCTTGCTCTGAATATCCTGATTGAAGATACGTACACTTCCTCCACCGATCTCATTACCGTTCAGCACAATATCATATGCCTTTGCGCGAACTCTTCCCGGATCACTGTCAATGTACTGAAGATCTTCTTCCATCGGCATAGTAAATGGATGATGCATCGCTGTAAAGCGGTTCTGTTCATCGTTCCACTCAAGTAATGGGAACTCTGTTACCCAAAGGAATTTGTACTCATTCTTATCCAACAATTCCATCTGACGGGCAAGTTCCAGACGCAGTGCACCAAGAACATCCCATACAACTTTATTTTTATCTGCTGCAAACAGAAGTAAGTCTCCATTCTCTCCACCCATTGCCTGGATCAAAGAAGCCTGCTGCTCTTCTGTCATAAATTTGGCGAATGAGGATTTTACAGTTCCATCTTCGTGGATTGCAATATATGCAAGTCCTTTTGCGCCATAATCTTTTGCAAAATCAACCAGTTTGTCAATTTTCTTTCTTGCCATGCTACCCTGTCCTTTGGCGTTGATGCCACGGACAGTTCCGCCATTTTCAATCGCACTTTTAAATACAACGAAATCAAAGTCTTTTACAACTTCTGTTACGTTCTGAAGTTCCATTCCGAAACGGATATCCGGCTTATCAGAACCGAAACGATCCATTGCTTCCTGCCATGTCATTCTCTGAATCGGCAGTGATACTTCAACACCAAGAACTTCTTTAAATAATTTTGCGAGAAGACGTTCATTTACTTCAATTACATCATCTACGTCAACAAAAGAAAGCTCCATATCAATTTGTGTAAATTCCGGCTGACGGTCTGCTCTTAAGTCCTCATCACGGAAACATTTTGCAATCTGGAAATAACGGTCACATCCGGAACACATCAAAAGCTGTTTGAAAAGCTGTGGTGACTGCGGGAGTGCATAAAAATGTCCCTGATGCACACGGCTTGGTACAAGATAATCTCTTGCTCCTTCCGGTGTACTCTTGATCAGGATCGGAGTCTCAATCTCCATAAATCCTTCTTCTGCGAGAAACTGACGGGTTAATGTCGCAACTTTGCTTCGCATCATCAGGTTCCTCTGCATATCCGGTCTTCTCAGATCCAGATATCTGTATTTCAGACGAATCTCTTCTTTTGTCTTTGAATTTTCTTCGATCTGGAACGGTGGTGTCTCAGACTCGGAAAGTACACGTAATTCTTCCGGAATGATCTCAATCTCTCCGGTTGCCAGATTTTTATTAACTGCGCCGGAACGTTTTTCCACTTTACCTACAACAGCTACTACATATTCCGAACGAAGCTTCGCGGCCTTTTCGATCAGCGCTGCATCCGTCTTGCCTTCTTCGCATACAACCTGAATGATTCCGGAACGGTCTCTGACGTCAATAAATACGAGACCTCCTTTGTTACGGTTTTTCTGTACCCAGCCCATGATTGTCACAGTTTCACCTGCATTCGCTGCAGATAACTCGGCACATCTATGAGTTCTTTTTAATCCCTGCATTGATTCTGCCATGATCCTTCTCCTTTTCTTCTCTATATTCTACAGACGGTCTGCGTAGCAGTCTACAATATCTGCATAGCCTTCCCCTGTAAGTTGTTCTTTCTGGAACTTCTTGTTTTTCTTCATATTGACGATCAGTACCTGTTTTCCTTCTTCTCTGTCTTTTTTCGCCATTGCAAGTACTTTTAACATACTTTCTTTTGGAAGCTTCTTCTCCAGAAGGTATGCCTTTTTCTCTTTTGCTGCCGGAACTTTGTATCCATTTTCCAGAAGCAGCATAACGATTCTCTCAAATCCGATAGAGAATCCGCATGCCGGCTTATCCTGTCCGGTAAATTTACCGATCATCCTATCGTATCTTCCGCCACCTGCTACGGAACCTCCGAAGTCATCCATTGTTACTTCAAAGATTGTTCCTGTATAATAAGACTGTCCACGCACCAGTGTCGGTGTAAATTTCAGATTAAATTCGCACTCTTTTGCCTCTTCCACACTTGACATGATCAGTTCCATACTCTGTGCAGTCTCCTCCGGCAGATATTCTCCTAACTTTTCTTTCAGATAATGGATTCCTGTTACATCTGCGCTTACTTCATCAAAAAGTTTCAGATATGTCTCTACGTTATCTTTTGCATAGCCCATCTCGATCAGCTCATTTTCTACACCTTCTGCACCGATCTTGTCCATCTTATCTAAAATAATGAAAACTTCATCGTAATCTTCCTCTTTGAATCCGCTGTATGCAGCCATTGCTCTTAAAATTCCACGATCATTGATACAAACTGTAAAATTCTTGAAATCCAGCTTGCCAAGCATTGCTGTTGTCGCAAGGATCAACTCGATCTCTGCCAGTGCAGATGCTTCACCTAAAATATCAATATCACACTGCATAAACTGACGAAAACGTCCTTTCTGCGGACGGTCAGCTCTCCATACGTTACCGATCTGCAGCGCCTTGAAAGGTGCCGGAAGTTCATTGGAATGGTTAGCATAATATCTTGCAAGCGGAACTGTCAGATCATAACGCAGACCTCCGTCTGCCAGATCATTTTCCTCTTTTGCCTGATCAATCTTTAACTTCTCGCCTCTCTTCATAATCTTGAAGATCAGCTTCTCATTATCTCCGCCCTGCTTGCTGCACAGATTTTCAATATGCTCTACACATGGTGTCTCCATTGACGTAAATCCAAAACTCTTGTAAGTCTTTTTAATAAGACCGATCAGATAATCACGGATCTCCATCTCTGCAGGAAGGATGTCCTTCATGCCGGTAACCGGTTTCTTCTTTAATGCCATAGCCATTCTCCTTTTCGTTCTATCAT
>OGYI01001629.1_pt1 | contig 20906 bp, 18 predicted proteins | sample 1576521 | NCBI WGS metagenome assembly OGYI01 (sample SAMEA3541484, study PRJEB24748) | human gut metagenome | biome: human gut; feature: human-associated habitat; material: faeces | place: China | collected 2012
AGCTTACCATATGGCGCGTATTGGCAGCGAAATTTGTAGTTATGCTGATCTGTAAGATACTGTGTGGAGTATTCTGGAAGGAAGAGAAAAAAAGGATATTGATGAAAACTATCTTCTTCCGGCAAGAAACGATATCCAGACATTGGAAAATACAGGAGTGATTCTGAATCTGACAGATGTTCCGCAGGGATCCCAGAAAAATGCGCTTCCATATGACGGCAGGATTTCAGTACCAAGGAACCAGATATCAGTGAATGAAAACGGGCAGACAGCGTTTGTATACAGAAGCTATGAAGACCCAGACAATAATGAAATCAATCCGGTGTATCTTACAGCAGCTTTTGTAAACAGACTGAAATTCGGCTCTCTGGAGATTGTAAAAAAATTAAATGTTCCGGAAGATGAGCTTGGAACCTATGCAGGTCAGACCTATCGGTTCCGGGTTGAGTTTTCTGATATTGCCGGAATAGGGCTGGAGACAGAACCTGTTGTAAAGGATGTGGAGGTTACTGTGAATGAAACTGGTGAAGGAAGAGCTGTGATCGACGGTATCCCGGCAGGAACTTCGTACACGATCCGGGAGTTGGCAGGCGACGGACTTCAGCTGGAACAGATTCAGGGTACTCTGAATGTACATGAGGGACATGATACAGACGAATCTATTGACGGTGTGGTTCCGGCAGAAGGGCAGGAAAGTCCTTATGTAGACGCGGCGGTTTATGCAGGAGAGGCAGCAGTTTATACTTTTACCAACACGGTTGCGCCTTTCAGGATCAAAGTAAGAAAAATCTGGGAGGATAAAGGATTTGAAGAATTCCGCCCGGAGGAGATAAAAATCCAAATTCTCAGAAAGGCTGTGGGAGAACCTGATAGCGCCTACCGCCCGGTAGCAGAAGATTTTGACGGAAATCCCCTTACAGAGTCAATAGACGAGAACGGGTATTTTATACTGTCTACAAAAGACGCTGTTTCCGGCAATGATTCTGTGTGGGAATTTACAACTCCCAAGCTTCCTGTTGTAAACGAGACAGGAACTGCCTATACCTACAAAATTCAGGAAACAGCTTCTCTGAATGCAGGTGACGGAAAATGGGATCTTAATAATTATGATGCTGTTTATACAGCCGGAGAACCGGAAAGTCAGGATGGAATCCCTGTTTCTGTTTATGTGGTAACAAACCGTACACACTCTCTTACGGTAAAAAAAGTATGGAAGGATTCCAATGACCCTGCCCGTCCGGTTTCTGTGAAGGTGGAACTTCAGAGAAAACTGGAATCTGAAGAGGATTCGGCATACAAAAAGATTGCGGAAGCAGAGTTTGGCGTAAACAGCAGCCCGGCGTGGCAGCATGTATTTAAGGGCCTTGAAAAAACAGACAAAGGAACAGGAGAAACCTATCAGTACTGTGTTCTGGAAACAGCGTTTATTCTGAAAAACGGAGAAACGATCTCTGTAGACAACAAGGATAATATTCCGGCAAAAGAAAGCGGAGGATATTCCATTTCCTATTCACAGGAGGGCGATATACTGACCGTTACCAATTCCAAAGGTACGGGAAAAGTGATCGTAAGAAAAGCGGACAGACAGGAGCCGGATAAATTTCTTCCCGGAGCCGAATTCCGGCTGGAACGTCTGAAGCCCATAAAAGGAAAAGAAGAGGAAGTGCTGAAATCTTTTGAAACCGGAAAGTACAATAAGGACTGGGAAGTGGATCAAACATATAATCCTTCCAGTTTTACAACAGATGATAAAGGTGAAATTGATATCACAGGACTTCCTTATGGTTATTACAGGCTGACAGAGACAAAGGCGCCTTCCGGATATGTGACGCCCGGTGAAAAAGAGGCAGTGGATTTTCTTTTAAATGAAGAGACGCTGAAGGAGTCTCCTCATGAAGATGAGGAGGGTGTAAAATATCTTCTGATAGAAATTTTTAATCGTTCTACCATTCTTCTGCCTCTGGCGGGATCAGGAGGCACAGCTTTATTTACGGCAGCAGGAGTGATCTTCATTGCTGCGGCATTGATTCTATATAAGCGTTATCTCTGCCAGAAAAGACGGCAGAGAAACAGATAAAAAAGAAGAGAGGAAAAGGTATATGAAGAAAAAAAGTATGTTAAAACGTATGGCAGCTGTATTTATGGGAACAGTAATGCTTCTGGGAACTGCAGGAGCAGTAAGCGCAGCCACCGCCCCTGATCTTAGCGGACAGGGTTCCCTGCAGATTTTTAAGCAGGATGAGAATAAAGAGCCGATAGCAGATGTTACTTTTAACTATGTGGAAATTGGTGAATTTTATCAGTCAGAGGGGACTCCTGTGCTGGGATACACCATCACGAATGATGAATTGCTCGGTTATCTGAAGACAGAAGGACTTGCTCCTGTTTATACAGATAACGGAACAGAGGTATATGATGGAGCGGCTATGCAGTCCGCGTTGGCTGAGGCAGTAAAAACAAAGAAAAAAGAGATTACCGCATTAGCTGTCAATACATTAGGTGTTACCGGAACAGACGGAAAAACACCCGGAAAGTTTGTGGACAAGGCGGTTTATCTTGTGGCAGAAACAAAGGCGCCTGCAGGAGTCAAAGAATTCTGTAATCCTTTTATTGTCTCTGTGCCGATCCTGGTAAATAATCAGTGGGTTTATGATGTTGTTGCAGAACCCAAAAACTCAGTGGATGAGATCATCGGAAAAAAAGAAATTGACAAAATTGAGGGAACTCAGGATCAGACAAATGCAAGTGCAGGAGTAGGAAATACGGTTACCTTTAAAATTACTTCCGAGGTTCCTTCCGGAGACGGAACTCTGGAAAAGTATATTATCCGTGATATCATGAGCAAAGGCTTGGCCTTCCAAGCAGGTTCCTGGAAGGTGACAGGATATAAGAGTGACCAGGATGCTGAAGGAACTGATCTGAAAGCTCTTGTGACAGCAGAGCCTGCGGAAAATTCTGACGGAGCAGCGGAGACAAACATTACCTTTACCTTTGCAGAACCAGATAAAAATCTGAAAAATACCTATATAAAGGTGGTAATCACCTATGATGCTATTCTGACAAAAGATGCAGTTGTCAGAGATGAAGTAACAAACACAGCAGGACTTGATTATCAGAATGATGATAGCATTGACGTACAGTTTGATGAGGTAAAAGTAAAAACTTACGGATATCAGTTTACTAAGAAGGATGATAAGAAAAACGGACTTGCAGGCGCTGAATTCAGAGTGTATGCAGATAAGGAATGCAAGCAGGAATTAACCGTTTATGATAAGGCAGGAAACAAATTAGATCCGATTGTTTCCGGTGATGGCGGTATTGTAAAATTCTACGGACTTTCTGCAGGAACCTATTATCTGAAAGAGACAAAGGCTCCGTCCGGATATACAGCGCTGAAGGATCCGGTAGAGTTTTCAGTAACAAAAGATTCTGCAAACAGCTCTCAGCTGGATATCATTAACACAAAAGGCTTCACTCTTCCGTCTACAGGCGGTATTGGCACAGCGGTATTTACTGTAGTTGGTATTGGTGTGATGGTTGGTGCAGCCGTACTTCTGGTCAGACTGAACAAAAAAGAAAACAAATAACTGATGAAAGACAATGAAAATAAGGATTTTTGCAGGTGTTTTATTTCTTCTGGGTGCTTCGATCCTTCTGTATCCGTCTGTCAGTGCTTATCTGAACAGCCAGAATCAGGCAAAAGTAGTAGAAGATTACAGTAACCAGGTAAAGCAGATGAATGATGCGGAAACAGAAAAAGAACTGCAGAAAGCAAGAGAATTTAATGAAAATCTGAAGAGGACAGTTGTGATCGATCCTTTTACAGAAGAGATGAATCAGCAGTTATCGGAAGAGTATCTGAAAATCCTGAACAAAAATAACGGTCAGATTGGCACCCTTATTATTCCAAAGATTCAGCTGAAGCTCCCTGTTTATCATGGAACAGAGGCAAAGGTTCTCAAAAAAGGCGTCGGACATATTCAGAATACTGCATTTCCTGTGGGCGGAGGCGGAACCCATGCGGTTCTCAGTGCCCACAGGGGACTTCCGGAAGCCAGGCTGTTCACAGATCTGGATAAACTGGAAAAAGGAGATATGTTTTTTATTCAGGTACTTGATGAGACGCTTGCCTATGAAGTAGATCAGATCAAAACCGTTCTTCCTGAAGATACCGGGGATCTGCAGCCGTCAGAGGAACAGGATTACGTCACTCTTGTAACCTGTACGCCATATGGCGTTAATACCCACCGTCTTCTTGTGCGGGGAAAAAGAGTACCTTATGATCAGAAAGTACAGAAAACATGGAAAGACTGGAACCAGAAGGATACGGCTGACAACAGGAAAAATAAGATTCTGATTGCCATAGTTGTAGTGGCAGCAGTGATTTTCTTTTACTATCTGCTGATAAGGCCGGTTGTGAAATACAGGAAGGAAAAGCGACATGAGAAATAAGGGCCTGAAAATATTTCTGATCATGCTTATGCTTACTGGCGCAGGAATCTTCCTTTACCCTGCTTTTTCTGGATATCTGGAGCATCTCCGGCAGGCTGAGGTAGTTCGTCAGTACCGTGAAGCAGGAGAGGCTGTTACAGATCTTCAGTATCAGGAGATGAAAGCTCAGGCAGATCAATATAACCGGGAGCTGGCAGAACAGCCGGATTTTAATCACGGAGCTTTTTATGCCAGTCAGCAGGATCCGAAAAGATATGAAAATCTTCTGAAAACAGGAGAAAACGGAGTAATGGGAAGCATTACGATTCCCAAAATAGAAGTAGAGCTTCCTGTTTATCATGGAACAGAAGAAAAGAATCTTGTAAAAGGTGTGGGACACTGTGAGGGCTCTTCTCTTCCGGTAGGAGGAGAAAGTACGCACACAGTCCTTTCCGGACACAGAGGACTTCCCTCTGCTGACCTTTTTACCAGACTGGATGAAGTGGAAGAGGGAGATCTGTTTGTGATCAGCACTCTGGGTAAAGAACTTTTTTATCGAGTGGATCAGATCTGTACAGTCCTTCCGGATCAGACAGAGGAGCTATCTGTGATTCCCGGACGGGATTATGCGACCCTTGTGACCTGTACGCCCTACGGTGTCAATACTCACAGGCTTCTGATCCGGGGAAAACGCACAGAAATGGTAACGCCTCAGGAAAAAGATACAGTCAGTTCTGTGGAACACAAAAAAGACAGAAATCTTTCAAGACTTATAGTCAGTCTTGCAGTGGTTTTTGTGATACTGGCTGTTACAGTATTTGTAATTCGCATCAGAAAGAAAAAATTCAGGCAGGGAGAGAAGGGATGAAAAAGTTTATTTTTAATATGATTGTTCTGGCAGCGGTGCTGCTTGTAACGGCATCAGGTGTGCGGGCTTCGGAAAATGATGCCGTTACACTGAAGGTCAGTCTTCCGGATCTGAATACATCTGCGGAGCATGTGGGAATTGCCGTATATCAGGCAGCAGAGCCGGAAATACCGGGAAAGACAGATAAATTTGTCTGGATTCCTTTGCTTAATGATATTGGGATTACTCCTGAAGAATTGGACACTGCTGCCAGTGTAAGAGAAACAGCAGAAAAACTTGTGCAGGAAGTTCAGAAAAAAGAGATTCCTTCCAGAAATGCAATGACAGACCAGTCAGGAACTGTTCTGTTTGCAGGGCTGAAGCCGGGCGGTTATCTGATCACACAGACGTCCGGACAGGAGACCTATGGAAAAATACAGAACACGTTGATTTTTCTCCCTTATACAGATGAAAGCGGAATGGAGATTTTTTATGGAGAGGCAATGGTAAAGGCAGAAAAACCAGAGTGTCCGGAACCATCTCCCACCTCTGTTCCCAGGGTGACAGTTACTCCTGTGGAAAAAAATCCAGGCAGCGGAAATGAGCCGTCTTATCACTATGGCTCCGGAGATCAGACTGTTTATAAAAAGACTGCCAGAACAGGAGACTCCACACAGATACTTCCGGTTCTGATTCTGCTTATTGCAGCATCCGCAGCTCTGGCGGCTCTTGGAATCATAATTTATAAGAGAAGAAAAAAACTTCATAAGGATAAATAAGGAAAAACGGCTTGTCTTACATATGAGGCAAGCTGTTTCTTTTTTATAGACAAAAAGAAAAAAGAACAAACAGTATATAACACTTGACAACAGTTACATACTGTTATATACTGTTTGTGCAGGAGGAGAAGATATGCATATCATTATTAACCATACATCCATGACTCCTATATACGAACAGATCGTATCACAGATCCGGGCAGATATCATCAATGGTGATATGGCTCCGGGGACAGCCCTTCCGTCAGTTAGGATGCTTTCCCGCGAGCTGAAGATCAGCGCTCTGACTGTAAAAAAAGCATACGATTATCTGGAAGAAGAGGGACTGGTGCATACTGTCCATGGAAAGGGTAGTTTTATTGCAGAGGCCAATCAGGAGATGCTCATGGAAGAAAGAAGAAAAGAGCTGGAACATGATCTGGATGAGGCTGTCCGCAAAGCGCGGGCAGGCGGACTGACAGATCAGGAAATCTGTGATCTGTTTCAGCTGATCATGGAGGGAGAATAAACTATGCTTGCAGAACTTGATCAGGTAAAAAAACAGTATAAAGATTTTACCCTTGATTGTTCCATGAAGATTCAGGAAGATTGCGTTACCGGACTTATCGGAGCCAACGGAGCAGGAAAAAGTACAACCTTTAAAATGCTTCTGGGACTTGTACGACCAGATTCCGGAGAAATACGGATTTTTGGAAAAAACAGAAAAGATCTGTCAGAAAATGACAGAAGAGAGATAGGTACGGTTCTTTCGGACAGCTTTTTTTCCGGATACCTGACAGTGGCTCAGCTAATGAGTTTTATGGGAGACTTTTATCCGGGATTTCAGAAAAAGGAATTTGAGAAGCAGTGCCTGCGTTTCCAGCTTCCTGTTGATAAGAAGCTGAAGGAATTTTCAACAGGAATGAAAGCAAAGCTGAAAATACTTTTTGCCATAAGTGTGAACGCAAGATTTCTGATTCTGGATGAGCCTACAGCCGGACTGGATGTTATGTCCAGGGAAACGATTCTGGATCTTCTCAGAGAGTATATGGAGGTTCCGGGCAGGGGAATTCTGATCAGTTCCCATATTTCTTCAGATCTGGAGCAGTTCTGTGATGAGATTTATATGATCCATCAGGGAAAAATCGTGATGAAAGAGGAAACTGACAGGATTCTGGGTAATTACGGGGTACTGAAGTTAGATGACAGAAGCTTTGCCTCTCTGGATAAAAAATACCTTCTCAGGATTAGAAAAGAAGCCTTCGGCTACAGCTGTCTTACAGATCAGAGACAGTTTTATCAGGAAAACTATCCGGATCTTACAGTGGAAAGGGGTACTGTAGACCAGGTACTGACCATGATGACGAAAGGAGAAGCATTATGAAAGGATTTTTGAAAAAAGATCTTGCCTTGCTTTATAATACAGGTAAAGTATATTTGGCAGTAATAGCAATGGGGATTGTTTTAGGACTTGTCAATAAGGAGATGAGAAGTTTTTCTTCCAGTTTTATTATGATCATGCTGGCGCTTGCCGGAGCTTCTACACTTTCCTATGATGATTTTGAAAACGGAATGCCGTTTCTGATAAGTCTTCCTGTCAGCAAAAAAACTTATATAAAAGAAAAGTATCTGATCTGTTTTTTATCCGGAGCGGTGGGACTTGTCATTGCGGCAGTTCTGGGAAGTGTGATATTTAAAATGCCCCTGATCCACGGGGAAGAGCCGATGCTGTTTGTTTTTCCTGTTTATTTTGCTATTGCTGAGATTATGACAGCGGTAATGATCCCTACGAGAATTAAATTTGGACCGGAAAAATCCCGCATTGTGGGAATGGGATTTGTTGTAGCGATTTTTCTGGCCAGTTTTTGTATCGGATATCTTTTTAAGCTGTTTTCTGTAGACATAGACGCTCTTATCAGAGACGCCCAGGAAAATATCCCCAAGCTGGCGCTTGTGTTGGGCGTTATGGTTTTTTGTATGGTGATCATGCTGATCTCCTATACATTTAGTGTAAAGGCCCTGGAGAAAAAAGAATTTTAAAATACCTGGTCCGTATGTTTCCTGTAGAAAAGGCTCTGGAATTTTCCGGGAAAATAAGGTATCCTGTATAAAAAGTGATTTATCTGTTACAGGAGGAACAGCATTTATGGAAAAAAATCAGATTTTTATAACATGTGGAACAGAGTATAAGGAAATGACAAAAAGGATTCTGGAAGAAAGCGGGCTGGCAGAGCAGATTGGAAATAAAGCTTTTCGTATCGGAATCAAGCCCAATATGGTTTCCCCTTCTCATCCGTCTAACGGGGCAACCACCCACGCTGAGGTTCTGGCAGGCATTATTGAATATCTTCAGGAAAGAGGGTTCCGAAATCTGTCGCTGATGGAGGGTTCCTGGGTGGGAGATAAAACCATGGATGCCTTCTATGCCTGCGGATATGACAGACTCTGTGATGAGTACGGAGTAGTCTTTCATGACACACAAAAGGACAAAAGCTATACGGCAGACTGTGGGGGAATGGAGCTTCATATCTGCACCAGCGTAAAGGACATTGATTTTCTCATTAATGTTCCTGTGCTGAAGGGACATTGCCAGACCAAAATTACCTGCGCCCTTAAAAATATGAAAGGCCTGATCCCGAATTCGGAAAAAAGGCGTTTTCATTCACTGGGGCTTCATAAACCGATTGCTCATCTGAATATGGGTATCCGTCAGGATTTTATTGTGGTAGATAATATCTGCGGGGATCTGGATTTTGAGGACGGAGGAAATCCCGTTGTAATGAATCGGGTGCTGACAGGCCGGGATCCGGTCCTGATGGACGCCTATGTGTGCAATCTGATGCATTATGAGATTTCGGACGTTCCCTATGTGGAACTGGCAGGCAGACTGGGCGTAGGATGCTCTGAGCTTGAAAAAGCTGATATCCGGGCGTGTGGAGCGGATACAGGAGAACAGCTTCCGAAATCACGTAAGGTTGTAGAACTGGCAGATGCTGTTGAGGAAGTAGAATCCTGCAGCGCCTGTTACGGATATCTGATTCCGGCGCTTGATATGCTGAAACAGGAAGGCCTTCTGGAAAAGCTGCACGAAAAAATCCATATCGGGCAGGGATTCCGGGGAAAAACAGGAGAACTTGGCATTGGACACTGTACAAGAAATTTCCGACATCATCTGGAAGGCTGTCCCCCTGTAGAAACGGAAGTATATAAATTTTTGAAGGATTACATCGAAAACCATCAGAATTAAAAAAGATCACCGGCTGTTCTGAAATTGTAGGTCAGCCGGTGATTTTCTGTATGCTCTGTACGTTGTACATATAGGAACCGAAAATTCTTTTATGCCCGTATATTACGGATTATATTACAAAAAATCCAGTATTTGATCATTTGCGAAATAAAATATAAAATTTTAAGCAATTGAAAATATCTGTCGAGATATCAGAAAGAGACTCCATGACTCAGAAACCGGATTCAGCATTCTCTGGCAGCCTCTGTGAGAATTTCCAGAATCTGATCCTGAGTAAACCGGCTGCTGTCAATGCACAGATCATACTGGCTTAAGTCTGTCCATTTGGCATCTGTAAAAAATTCATAATAGGCCCGGCGTTCTTTGTCTGTACGCTTTACCATTTTTCGTGCGCTGCGTTCTTCTCTTCCGGTCCGTGCCTGTACATTTCTGACCCGGAGATCAAAGGGTGCATGAATAAACACACTGAGAGAACGGCCTTTCAGGATCTGGTTGGCGCAGCGTCCCACGATCACGCAGCTGCCCTTTTCTGCCAGAGAAAGAATGATATCTCTCTGGGCTTCATAGAGAACGTCATTCATGGGAACGGTGTAGAAGTCAGGGGTGATCTGAACATCATGATCTCCGGAAAAGCGCCACTGATGGGGCTTTTTTTCGTCTACTTTTGCAAGCTCATGAAAAGGAATCTGCTTCTCTTTTCCTGCAAGCTCGATCAGTTCTTTGTCATAAAATGCATAGCCGAGCTTTTCTGCTAGCGCTTTTCCAAGTACCCGGCCTCCGCTTCCGTACATGCGGTTGATGGTAATAATACGTTTACTCATATGGAATCCTCCCTTCTGAATACGCTTTTTATATGTTTTTATCATATCATAATTGTCAGGTAATTTCTATGAAAACTTTTTAAAAATATGAAAAATATAAAAAGAAACTGCAAATATATCAGAAAATACAAAACCACATTTTTTAGGTCCGAGAAACGAAATTACACATAAAAAAGAAAGAATAAGAGACTTTTTTACTGTCGGAACCAGTCGATGTAAAATGGTTGACGAAGTCATCAGATGTACTTATAATGAGTTTAGAAAATGTAATTTTTTCTTAAAAAATAATTTTTACTACATGAAAAAATCATGAAACTTCATGGAATTCATGTGATATAATTGGTGAAATAGTATAAAAACAAAAAATATAGCTTGACATATGAGCTGATATTAAATATAATTTTCCTATGCATTACGAAAATGTTACAAAAGAAATAAAAGATGACATAATAAAAATGCAAGGAAAGTAAAGTTATGAGGAACAGGAAAGTATCACAAAATCATGAATTACAGAAAGGGAACAAAACAACAGGAAATGCATCGGTACACGGGTTTCTTTCGCTGAGTGTATGTGCTCTGGCAGCGGTAGGAGTCCTGGCAGGCGGCATAGTGACAGGCAGTGACCGGGAGCATAAAGTTTACGCTGCTTCCGAAGCAGAAAGTACATATGATTTTTCTGAAGGTACAGATTATGAACTTCCTACAGGAATAGCAGGAGTAGTTTCCGGACTCAGTGCAACTCCGGCAGAAGGCTCTGACATATACCGGATCGGAACCTCCTGTGAACACGTTGTGGTAGGACAGAGAGTTCAGAGAGTTGGAAAGAGCGCAGAGGGAATTGATCTCAGTGAATCTATGGCTGCTGCTGTTAATGATTTTGATTCCAGAATGGTATCCATGTCATCCTCTGCAACTATGATGTCAGATGAGGATTATCAGAATCTTCTGCAGATCGTGGAGGCAGAGGCAGGGACCGAAGATATCAAAGGCCGTGTACTGGTTGCCAATGTGATCATGAACCGGGTGAAGCATCCGGAGTTTCCGGATACTGTAACCGATGTGATCTGGGAGTACGATAATGGGGTACCTCAGTTTTCGCCTGTGGCAGACGGACGTATCAATGAGGTTACAGTTACAGAGGAAACAAAAGAAGCGGTCAGACAGGCACTGGAGGGTACGGATTATTCTCAGGGAGCGCTGTTTTTCATCCAGAAATCGGCAGCGGAAAAACACAACATTGCCTGGTTTGAAAAAGATCTTGTAAAACTGTTTAAACACGGCGTCCATGAATTTTATACCTATCCGGAGGAAGCGCCGGCAGATAAAAAATCCTCCGAAAAACAGAATACGGAAAAGTCCGAAAAAAATAAAAAGAACAAAAAGAATAAGAAATCAGATTCCGATCTGGTTCAGATGGTAAAAGCAGAATAAAAATGAAATACAGGCCCTGCGGAAAAGCTCCGCGGGGTTTTCTGTGTCTTTTTGTGATTTTACTATGGTATTTTGCTAAAGTTCATGATACAATGGTGCAAAAATAAATCATAACAGAAGAAAGGCAGGAACGACAATGCAGGTATTATATAAAAGTACCAGAGGTAAAAAAGAAGAAACAGTAACCGCCTCCATGGCAATTTTAAAGGGGCTTTCAGAGGATGGAGGTCTGTTTGTTCCTACGTCCATTCCAAAGCTTGACGTACCTATGGACCGTCTTTCAGAAATGACCTATCAGGAAACAGCCTATGAGGTTATGAGCCGTTTTCTTACAGATTTTACAGAAGAAGAGCTGAAAGACTGTATTGCCAGAGCTTATGATTCCAAATTTGATACAGAGGAGATTGCTCCTGTAAAAAAAGCAGGAGGAGTATATTTCCTGGAACTGTTCCATGGTTCTACCATTGCGTTTAAAGATATGGCGCTTTCTATTCTTCCTCATCTGATGACAACTGCAGCCAGGAAGAATCATGTAAAAAATGAGATCATAATTCTCACTGCAACCTCAGGAGATACAGGAAAGGCTGCAATGGCCGGATTTGCGGATGTTCCCGGAACAAGGATCATTGTTTTTTATCCTAAAAACGGCGTCAGCGCCATTCAGGAAAAACAGATGGTTACACAAAAAGGTAAAAACACCTCAGTGGTGGGAATCACAGGAAATTTTGACGATGCTCAGAGCGCGGTTAAGAGGATGTTTAATGATCAGGAGCTGGCAGCAGAGCTTGACAGAAACGGTTTTCAGTTTTCCTCTGCCAATTCCATTAATATCGGCCGTCTTGTGCCTCAGATCGTATACTATGTTTATGCGTATGCAAAACTGGTAAAAGCAGGAGAGATCAATGCCGGTGAAAAAATCAATATTACAGTTCCTACCGGAAACTTTGGAAATATCCTTGCTGCTTATTATGCAAAGCAGATGGGGCTGCCGATTCATAAACTGATCTGTGCTTCCAATGAAAACAAGGTTCTCTATGATTTCTTCCGGACAGGAACCTATGACAGAAAACGTGAGTTTATACTGACCGCTTCCCCTTCCATGGATATTCTGATCTCCAGCAATCTGGAACGTCTGATCTACCGTCTTACCGGAGAGGATTCCCAGGCGTGTGCGGAGCTTATGAGATCTCTGAGCGAAGGCGGAGAATATACGATCACCGAAGAAATGAAAAAGGGACTGGAAGATTTTTACGGAAATTACTGCAGCGAGGGAGAAACGAGAGAAGCCATCAGCGCTACATGGTACGGCAGCGATTATGTGATTGATCCTCATACTGCAGTGGCAGCAGGGGTATACCAGAAATATCTCCGGGAAACAGAGGATGCCACTCCTGTTGTGATCGCCTCTACAGCAAGCCCGTATAAATTTGCAAAAAGTGTAATTACGGCTATTTCTGACAGATATGAGGGACTGGATGATTTTGCACTCTGTGACGCGCTGTCTGCGCTCAGTGGAGTCAGACTTCCGGCAGCAGTGGAAGAGATCCGTACAGCGCCGGTGCTTCATGATACAGTTGTGGCTCCGGAGGACATGCCTGCAGCCGTAAGAAAAATCCTCGGAATCTGAGGCGGAGCGAACTGAACCGTGACATTTTATATAAATTTTATTATTCACATTACAAATAATATGTTGAAAAAATACATATAATAGGGTACAATAGTAATAACAGAAAAGAGAAATCCTGGAATGTGCGAGGCCCCTTTTTATTTTGAACCTACATTGACATGAAGGGACTCCAACATCGCAGATCGTGATGTCAGACCTCTCGTTGTGGTAGGCAGATCATCTGTTGAGGACACCCACCTGGCTTCGGCTAGGCGTCAAAAGGAAGGGAACGGCATTCCGGGACTTTCTGTAAAAAGCGAGCCATATACAGGGCTCTTTTTTATTTATAAAAATGATTCCATGATGTTCTGGCAGACATTGAAGGAAAACAAAAATACATGGTATTGCGGGAGGAAAAGACATGGTAACAGAAAGAAGTTTTGGAACACTGCCGTCCGGCGAGGAAGTAAAATGTTTTCATCTGGAGAATGCCTCGGGAGCTTATGCAGAGGTGCTCTCATTTGGAGCTGTGATCACAAAGATCTGCGTGCCTGACTGTCAAGGGAACTTGACGGATGTGGTTCTGGGGTACGATACACTGGAAGGCTATATGAAAAACGGATGCTTTTTCGGCGCATGTATCGGACGAAGCGGAAACAGAATAGAGGGCGGACGCTTTAAGCTGGATGGTCAGGAGGTAATTCTTGCTCAGAACGAAGGAAATAACAATCTTCACAGCGGCCCGGACGGTTTTGAAAAAAAACTCTGGACGGCAAAGCACATAGATCAGGAAAATAACAGTGTGACGTTTTCCAGGATCAGTCCGGATGGAGAAAACGGATTCCCCGGAGAATTCGATATCAGTGTTACATATGAATTTACAGAAAAGAATGCTGTGCGTATTGTTTACACCGGTGTGTGCGATAAGACGACGGTTGCGAATATGACAAACCATTCTTACTTTAATCTTGCAGGTGAAGGCAGCGGAAATGTTCTGGATCAGTATCTGACCATTCACGCTCAGACCTACACCCCGGTAAGAGAAGATTCCATTCCTCTGGGAGAAAATGTTCCGGTAGAAGGAACACCGATGGATTTCCGGAAAGAAAAACAGATTGGAAAAGATATTGAGGCAGAATTTGAACAGCTGAAATTTACAGGCGGATTTGATCACAATTACGTGACAGACGGATATACTCAGGCAGAGATCAGAGAGATTGCCTGCGCCCGCTGTGAAAAAACAGGAATTGTGATGGAAGTTCTCAGCGACTGTCCCTGCGTTCAGTTTTATGCAGGAAATTTTGTAGAACAGGAGGCCGGCAAAAACGGTCATATTTATGATAAGAGAGACGGATTCTGTCTGGAAACACAGGTAGAGCCAAATGCTGTAAATGTAGAAGAGTTCCATTCACCGGTTCTGGAAAAAGGAGAACGTTATTATTCTGAAACCGTTTATCATTTTTCCGTGAGAGCTTAAACATATTTTTCTGGTTTTTCTCATACAATGATAATATGAGGAAAACCAGAATTTTTTTTAGATATCAGATTTTATTTTTGCTTCTTTTTTCGTGGATGATGTTGTTAAACAGGGCGGCAGAATCGCGGCTGAAAGAAAAACAGGAATACATAAAAGCGGCAGAGCAGCAGAGTCGCTCTGAAAGAGAGACTGTAAAAGAACCGGCACAGAATACAGAGTATCAGGAGAGCTTTGAATCTGAAATACAAAGCACAGGAGAGTTCTCCGGAGCCGGGGAAGAAAAAGTACCGAGTGCGGGAAAAAACAAAGGCGCCGGGAAAGTGGAGACACGGGAGGAAAAAGCCGGAAACGGAGGTTCTGTAACAGAGGAATCAGATACTGAGGACGGGATGAAAGAAGCCGGAAACATACGGGTTCTTCTTATGACAACAGATTATCAGTCGTATTTTCATCCTCGGGTAACTGCTTTGCGTGATGGAAAAGAGATTGTCTGCAGCTTTGAAAATATGGCGGCTTCAGAGGAACCTGTGGTGATACCGGCTCATGAAAATGGGATTCAGCTTACATCAATACAAAGGCAGTGCGGAAATCCTGTTTATCAGGGAAGTTTGGAGATACAGAGGACCGATCAGGGATTTACTGTGATCAATGAGCTGCCTCTGGAAACGTATCTGGAAGCAGTGGTGCCAAGTGAAATGCCTTCCGGCTATCATAAGGAAGCTTTGAAAGCTCAGGCGGTATGCGCCAGGACCTATGCGTGGAAACAGATGCAGGAAGGACGACTTTCAAAGTACGGAGCAGACGTAGATGACAGTGTAAACTATCAGGTATACCAGAATATCGCTCCTCAGCAGGCAACATCAGAGGCGGTCAGGGACACAGAAGGAAAAATTCTCTGTCAGAATGGAAAGCCTGTTCAGGCATATTATTTTTCAACTTCTTCCGGCGTCACCAGTACAGACGAGATATGGGGAGCGGAGGAACCCGCGCCTTATCTGAAAAGCGTTGACTGTGGTTTTGATTCGGAAGAACCGTGGAGCCAGTGGGAGACAGAGATCCTTTGGGAAACGCTGGAAAGGCGCGCACAGGAAATCCAGGGAGCTTCAGGAAAGCTTCTCGGTGTTTCTGTTTCCAGAATAAATCAGAGCGGCGCTGTAACCGGGCTTCAGGTAAATACAGAAAACGGAGATTTTCTGGTTGAGACCGAGTATGATATCCGTCAGTTTCTGTCCCCAAAGGGAAGTATGATCACAGAAAAGGACGGGACTCAGGTGCAGGGAAGCGAGCTTCTCCCAAGCGCCTATTTTGATATCAGCGCAAAGCCGGGAAATTCTGTGGTTCTCACAGGCGGCGGCTATGGTCACGGGGTGGGAATGAGTCAGACAGGAGCGGACAGAATGGCGGAACAGGGATATACCTGTCAGGAGATTCTTGAGTATTTTTTTAAAGATATTGAAATATTGCAGATTGGGGGCTAGAAACGCCTCCGCTCATGTGCTTGTCACAGGAATATTTTCATGGTATCATAATAAAAGACGTATCTGACTTCAGACACTGGACAGAAAATAAACCGTCGTAAGCTGGATAACGGGAGAAGTAATTATGGAAAAGAAGAATGATAAGGGAGCTCTTCATCTGGCTCTGGGCTTTATGGAGAGAATGAGAAAAGATCATGTCAGCGCATATGCGGCTCAGGCAGCGTACTTTCTGATCATGTCTTTTATCCCTTTTGTTTTGTTCCTGACCGCGATCGTGCAGTATACACCTCTGACCTACCGGGAAGTACGTCAGGCAATTATGAGTGTTGTACCGGAAAATCTGCAGGGATTTGTTTTAAATATTGTGGCAGAGGTTTTTTCAAAAAGCGCGGCCGTGCTGCCTCTGTCTGCTCTGGTGGCCCTCTGGTCCTCGGGAAAGGGCATGCAGGCTCTGATCAATGGCCTGAACACCATTTACCATGTAAAAGAAACACGAAACTGGCTGGTAAACAGAATCTACTCCATGTTCTATATGTTTCTGTTTGTACTTGCCCTGATCGCCAGTCTTTTGCTTCTGGTTATGGGAAACAGGATCCATGTTCTGATTTCCGGATATGTTCCGTTTCTGGGAAATGTGATCGGCAGGATTCTGGGGGCAAAAACCTTTCTGGTCTTTGTGATGCTGTTTTTTGTTTTTCTGGTGCTGTACCGGTATCTGCCAAACAGAAGGGCATCCCTGAAAAGCCAGGTTCCGGGAGCTTTTCTGACAGCTGTGGCATGGTCTGTGTTTTCGTATCTGTTTTCTCTGTATTTTACATTTTTTCCGGATTTCAGTATCATGTACGGAAGCCTTTCCACTTTGATCCTGGTTATGGTATGGCTGTATTTCTGTATGAACCTTCTTTTGTACGGAGCAGAGATCAACGCATACTTTGAAAGTCAGTTCCGCCAGGCAAAGCTGTCTTTCTGGCAGCTGATCGCAAGAAAACGCAGGGAATGGAAGCTGGAGCGGAAAAAAGAAATAGACAGGAACTAAAAAAATAACGGAAAAATCTTGACAGGAAAAATTTTCTGTGGCATAGTAAACAAAGATATAAAAGCGTTGAAGGCGTTATAGGGAGTTGTTTTCTTTCAGAGAGAAGAAGTCACCGGCTGCAAGCTTCTTTAAGTTCAGACAGTTCCTCAGTTTCCCGCCGGAGCTGCATTTCTGAACCCCGAAGGCAGTAGGTAATGACGTAGCTGCGCGTTAAGCAGATACTTTGAGCGCCTGTATGTACATGCAGGAAACAGGGTGGTACCGCGGATATTCCGTCCCTCTTTTGAGGGGCGGTTTTTTTGTATATGGAGAAATTACTTCCGTAATATTCTCATATACAAAATAAAGTTCCGGACAGCGGGCACAGTTTACGCATGCCTGCATGCAGGAGACTGTGCACATTGGACGGGCTGACAGGAATGAGCAGGCAGGACAAAAGCCCGGATTGCGAATTGCTGACGATTACGGGAGTGCATAAGCGCAGAGTAATCGACTTTATTAATGATACTGCAGATTTATCCGGCAGGTGCAAATATGAAATGAAATAAGAAAAAAGGAGAATACAACCATGGATATGAAGGAAAGACTTCAGGAACTGGCAGAAGCAGCCAGAAAACGTATTGAAGAAGCTGAAGGTCCTGACAAACTCAATGAAGTAAAGGTGGCTTACCTTGGTAAAAAAGGTGAGCTGACAGCTATTTTAAAGAGTATGAAGGATGTTGCTCCGGAAGACCGTCCGAAAGTAGGACAGCTGGTAAATGAGACAAGAGCAAAAATCGAGGAGCTTCTGGAAGCTTCCAGAAAGAAACTGGAGGAAGCTGCCCGTGAAGCAAAAATGAAAGCAGAGGTTATTGACGTAACCCTTCCTGCGAAGAAGTCAATGATCGGACACCGTCATCCAAATACCATTGCCCTGGAGGAAGTGGAAAGAATCTTTATCGGAATGGGCTATGAGGTAGTGGAAGGTCCTGAGGTAGAGTATGCAGACTATAACTTTACCAAGCTGAATATTCCGGAGGACCATCCGGCAAGAGATGAGCAGGATACATTTTTTATTAACAGCTCCATTCTGCTTCGTTCTCAGACATCTCCGGTACAGGCCCGTACCATGGAGAAAGGCAAGCTGCCGATCCGTATGATCGCTCCTGGACGAGTGTTCCGTTCTGATGAGGTAGACGCTACCCATTCTCCGTCCTTCCATCAGATCGAGGGCCTTGTAATTGATAAAAATATTACTTTTGCAGATCTGAAGGGAACTCTTCAGGAGTTTGCAAGAGAACTGTTCGGACCGGAAACAAAAACAAAATTCCGTCCTCATCATTTCCCGTTTACAGAGCCAAGCGCAGAGGTGGACGTATCCTGCTTTAAATGCGGCGGAAAAGGCTGCCGTTTCTGTAAAGGCTCCGGATGGATCGAGATTCTGGGCTGCGGAACCGTTCATCCAAACGTTCTTCGTATGTGCGGCATTGATCCGGAGGAGTATACAGGCTTTGCTTTCGGTGTGGGTCTTGAGAGAATCGCGCTTCTGAAATATGAGATCGACGATATGAGACTCCTTTACGAAAACGATATCCGCTTCCTGAAACAATTCTAGTAAAGATAAATATACGGAAGGATATTTATCTTTGCGGCTTCCTCGATCCTGTATCGAGGAATTTTATTGATCTTCCGACACAACAGAAAGGAAGCACGAGCAAAGCGAGTATTTACTTTCTGTGTCGGTTAAACGACGGAATCAAAAGGATCACGAAGTGATACGTCGGCATGAAATGCCGGATTCCGGAGTAAAAACGTTCTGGAAAAGACAGAGTAAAGAGATACAACCGAAAGGAAGCAGGAGCGAAGCGAGTATTTGCTTTTACGAATTTTATCTATAAACAACAAGAAAGGTGGATATAAACATGAATACATCAATGTCCTGGATTAAAATGTATGTGCCGGATCTGGATGTGACAGCTCAGGAATATACAGATGCCATGACCTTGTCAGGAACAAAGGTTGAGGGCTTTGAAAAGCTGGATGCAGATCTGGAAAAAATTGTAATCGGACAGATTGAAAAAATAGAAAGACACCCGGACGCAGATAAGCTTATTATCTGTCAGGTGAATGTGGGAACAGAAACAGTACAGATCGTAACCGGAGCTCCAAATGTAAAAGAAGGAGACAAGGTTCCGGTAGTTCTGGACGGCGGCCGTGTGGCAGGAGGCCATGACGGCAAAAAAACTCCAGGCGGCGTAAAGATCAAAAAAGGCAAGCTCCGCGGGGTAGAGTCTTTTGGCATGATGTGCTCTATTGAGGAGCTGGGAAGCACAAGAGAAATGTATCCGGAAGCTCCGGAATACGGAATCTATATTTTTCCGGAGGATGCCCCGGTAGGCGAAGTTGTATCGATATAATATTTCGTAAATAATCGGATAATATTCTGTCTTTTTGAACTTTATATGTAACAGAATTAGACATTTTATCCCAAATTGTCATCTCATGCTCAGCAGTTTTTAAGATTGAATCAATCTTATTTTGATTGAATTTTCTTGATGTTGACGAAGCATCTCTTCGGTAATGTACATAATAAGTTTGCGGATTAATAACAATGCATTCTGCCTTATCAAATAATCTTAACGTAAAATCTAAATCTTCACTTCCGAATCTCATAGATTCATCAAAGTAAATTCCGTATTTCCTAATTGATGAGGTCTTATATATTCCATTCCACAAATTTGTCATATATCCTCTCGACTTGATTTCATAATAGTCTGTGTATTTTTCATATCCCCTGTATATACGGAACCCATAGTTTTTAGTATCTTTAGTTCTTACAACGCTACCATCTTTTAACACGTCAATAAGACGACGACCAAACTTAACCATATCAGCATTACTTTCGATAGCGAATCTATAATTCTCTTCAAGAAGTCTGGGCAAAAACTCATCATCATCGTCGCAAAATGCAATATATTGTCCTTGTGCAAGTTCTAGTCCTATATTTCTAGCCTTACATATTCCACCATTTTCGTTTGAATGATAAACCTTGACACGGTTATCTCTTCGGGCATATTCGTCACAAATTGTTGGGCTACCGTCCTTGCTACAATCATCTACAAGTATAAGTTCAAAATCCTGAAATGATTGCGCCAATATACTATCTAATGCTTTACCCAAAAATTGTTCCGAATTATATACTGGCATTACAATGCTTATCTTCATAAACGTTACATCCTTACAATTTCAGTCGAATGTGTATTGCGCTTATCCACAGGTGGTGACTTCATGTAGTCTCCATATATCTTTGTTAGGTATGCATCATAATTTGCTGGTGCAGTGAATTGTTCTCCTTTGAAAGTATATAAAGCACCATTTCCATAGTAATAATCTTTATTCATAATACTATTAAAGCGGTAAATCCCATTAAAATTCATATAAACCTTCGACTTTGAGGCTGGATACTTCATTAATACCTTTTCAAGCTTCTCATACTGTTTTGTCAATCTCATAAAGCGTCCAGGTTTAAATGTAGTACCAATAAACATCAAAACTTTTTCGTACCACGGTCTGTTTGGTTTCAAATCCTGCAGGTCCTTATAATTAGCCCATCCAATCATTACTTTTCTCCAAAGCAAAAGAATCTTATGTATATTACAAGCCAGCTTTTCATCTGGCATCCCATCTAATGGAAAAATATCAATCCATGCCGGTTCAAGACGTGTTTCACGAAAGCTATTATTCTTAACACATACCGTATGATTCATCAGGCGGGCAACTGGGTGATGGTAATCC
>OGYI01001640.1_pt1 | contig 20762 bp, 15 predicted proteins | sample 1576521 | NCBI WGS metagenome assembly OGYI01 (sample SAMEA3541484, study PRJEB24748) | human gut metagenome | biome: human gut; feature: human-associated habitat; material: faeces | place: China | collected 2012
GAACAGAAGTCCTTGCAACTGAGCTTTATGCAGAAGGTTTCAACTATTTCAAATACGGCTACGCCAGCGCCATTTCCGTAGTTCTCCTGGTGCTCTGCCTGCTTGTAACCCTTCTGGTAAAGAAAGTCATCAAAGTTGAAACTTACGAGTCATAAGGAGGTGGGAAAATGAGCAACGTAAAAGTAAAAGCTCCGAAAAAGCCGGTAAAACCGGTAATCGTAGTGATTTATATCCTGCTGGTGATCCTGGCAGTTATTTATCTGGCTCCGCTTCTGTGGATGCTGTCCGTATCTCTGAAAGATAACGCTGGTGTTATGTCCGCACCATTTTCCCTGCCAGAGGTATTTCATTTTGAAAACTATGCGCAGGCATGGCAGATGGGTAAACTTGGCACAGCCCTTATAAACTCTGTCATCGTCTGCGGCGCTACCTTGATTGTCAGCCTTTTCTTCGGCGCTATGGCTGCTTTTGCCATCGCCAGAATGCGCTGGAAATTATCGGAATTCATGCACACCTTCTTCCTCATCGGAATGATGGTTCCAGTACATTGTGTTCTGATTCCTCTTTTTGTAAGATTTGCGAAACTTGGTCTTACCAATTCCCAGGGCGGATTGATGATTCCTTATATTACCTTCTCCCTGCCAATGACCATTTTCCTGCTTACCGGATTTTTCCGTTCCATGCCAGGAGAAATGTTCGAGGCTGCTGCCATTGACGGCTGCGGAATCTACGGATGCTTTTTCCGGATCGCACTGCCACTTTGCAGAACCGGTTTCTTCGTATCCGGTCTGATGACCTTCATCAACAACTGGAACGAGCTGCTTCTTGCCATGGTATTTATCTCTGATCCTATGAAAAAGACACTGCCGGTTACACTGACCTATTTCGTTGGTCCTTACGCAACCAACTATGTGCAGATGTTTGCTGCGATCATTATCGCAATCGCACCTACCGTTGTTGTTTACTCACTGTTCAGTAACCAGATCGTAGAAGGTCTTACCACAGGTGCAGTAAAAGGATGATATGCAGCCCGAAAACTCACACTCGCTTTACAACGTAACCTGCTATTTGTGGGTCACAAACCTTATATGGCTCAATGTTTTACAGTCACCATGAATTCGCAACAAGGAGAAACATTATGGATAGAAAAAAGGCTAGAAAAAAAGCGACCGAACTGGTCAGCCAGATGACCTTAGAGGAAAAAGCAAGTCAGCTACGCTATGACGCACCTGCAATCAAGCGGCTTGGCATCCCCGCCTACAACTGGTGGAATGAAGCGCTCCACGGAGTTGCCCGCGCCGGACAGGCCACAATTTTCCCGCAGGCAATTGGACTTGGCGCCACTTTTGACACCGAACTTCTGGGACAGATTGCAGATACCATTGCTACCGAAGGTCGTGCCAAATACAATGCATATTCCCAGGAAGAAGACCGTGACATTTACAAAGGTCTTACCTTCTGGTCGCCAAACGTAAATATTTTCCGTGATCCAAGATGGGGACGGGGACATGAAACTTACGGTGAAGATCCTTACCTTACGAAAGAGTTGGGAGTCTCTTTTGTAAAAGGGCTCCAGGGCGATGGCAAAGTTATGAAAGCCGCTGCCTGCGCCAAGCACTTTGCAGTCCATTCCGGTCCGGAGGCCATCCGCCATGAATTTGACGCAATCGCAACTCCGAAGGATATGGAAGAAACTTACCTCCCAGCATTTGAAGCTTTAACCAGAGAAGCGGACGTGGAAGGCTTCATGGGCGCCTACAATCGCACCAACGGAGAGCCCTGCTGCGGAAGTCCTTCCCTTCAGAAAATACTTCGCGGCGACTGGGGCTTCCAGGGATATTTCGTTTCCGACTGCTGGGCCATCAAGGATTTCCACGAGCATCATATGGTAACCAGCACCCCGGCAGAATCGGCTGCATTAGCACTGAACAATGGCTGCGATCTGAACTGCGGAAACACTTATCTTCACATTTTGAAAGCTTATGAAAAAGGACTGATCTCCGAGGATACCATCACGGAATCCGCCATCCGCCTTTTCACTACCAGATATCTGCTGGGATTATTTGAAGAGACGGAATACGACAAAATTCCTTATTCTGAGGTGGAGTCACCTGCCCATCTGGCACTTTCCCAAAAAGCTGCTGAAGAAAGCTTTGTACTTCTGAAAAACAATGGGATCCTGCCTTTGAACAAAGAGAAGATCAAAACAGTTGGAATCGTTGGACCAAATGCAGACAGCCGTAAGGCTCTGGTAGGCAATTATCACGGTACAGCTTCCCGCTACTGCACGATCCAGGAAGGTATTCAGGATTACCTTGGAGATGATGTACGTGTGCTTGCCTCTGTAGGATGTGACCTTTTCCGCGACCGCACCGAGCATCTTGCTTTTACTCAGGACAGACTTGCGGAAGCGAAAATCATTGCAGAAAACAGCGATATCGTAATTCTCTGCGTGGGGCTTGATGAAACACTGGAGGGTGAAGAAGGAGATACCGGAAACAGCTATGCTTCCGGTGACAAAGAGACCTTGCAGCTTCCACAGGTTCAGCTGGATCTGATGGAAGCCATGGCTGAATCCGGCAAACCGGTTGTTCTTTGCTTGATGGCAGGAAGTGACATTGATCTTTCTTATGCAGAAGAACATTTTGATGCAGTGATGGTTCTGTGGTACCCAGGTGCTGAAGGTGGAAAAGCCGCCGCAAGAGTACTGTTCGGAGATGTCTCCCCATCCGGCAAATTACCAGTGACCTTCTACAATACCCTGGAAGAGCTTCCGGATTTTACAGATTATGCCATGAAGGGACGTACTTACCGCTATATGGAGAATAAGGCGCAGTTCCCATTTGGATATGGATTGACTTATGGAAAGGTAGTAGTGACAGATGCAGTTGTCAGTGAAAACAGCGCAGCCGACACAAATGGTACAAGTGTTTCCGGCAAGGCAGGTTTCGAAAGCGGCACTAATACCACAGCAGCACCAGTTACAATCCAGGCCACTGTCACCAACCAGGGCGCAATTGATACCCGGGATGTGGTTCAGGTTTACATAAAGAATGCAGATTCTTCTCTGGCCGTTCCAAACCCGGAGCTTGCTGCTTTCACTCCTGTTTTCCTGAAAGCAGGCGAAACAAAAACCGTCACACTTTCCATTGCTCCAAAGGCCTTCACCGTAGTAGATGAAACTGGAGCAAGAACAGAGGACGGCAGCCATTTCCATATTTACGTTGGCTGTACACAGCCGGACAAGAGAAGTATGGAACTTGCAGGTGTGAAACCAGTGGAAATTGAATATAGTAAATGATCTTTATAAGGCGAACTACTATCTTAGTCGTTCGTCTTATATTTTTACTCCTTTAAAAGCATCGAATATTAAGTAACCGCCATTCATACCTGTCTCAAGGTACAAACAGCGGTCACGCAATTCATCTCAGTTTTCACTCAATATTTTCCTGTCCGTAATAAGCATTTGCACCATGTTTTCTATAGTAATGCTTATCCTGAAGCTCCTGCGGAGCAGGTTTCACATTCGGATTGATCAGCTCGCAGCGGGAAGCCATCTTGGCAACCTCTTCCAGAACTACTGCATTATGCACTGCCTCGTGCGCATCCTTGCCCCATGTGAAAGGACCATGATTCTTGCAAAGAACAGCCGGAACAGCCTCATAATCTCTCTTCTTGAAATAGTCGGCAATGAGAATACCAGTATTCTTCTCATAAGCTTCCGCAATCTCACTCTTATCCAGATTACGGACGCATGGAACCTCACCGTAAATATAATCAGCATGAGTGGTTCCATAGCATGGAATTGCGCGGCCGGCCTGTGCCCAGCTGGTAGCCCAGGAGGAATGCGTATGTACGATTCCACCGATCTTCGGGAAAGCATTGTACAGAACTACATGAGTGGGTGTATCAGATGATGGGTTATATTTACCTTCTACTTTATTACCTTCCAGGTCTACAACTACCATATCTTCCGGTGTCAGTTTCTCATATTCCACACCACTTGGCTTGATTACGAAAAGACCTTTTTCACGATCAATTCCACTTACATTTCCCCAAGTAAAAGTAACCAGGCCGTATTTCGGCAGGTCCATATTTGCTTTGTAAACTTCTTCTTTTAATTTTTCAAGCATAGCTGTATCCTCCTTTTTATACATGCAAATATCTTATATTTTTCATAAAAACTTGTATCTTATAGTTTTCATAAAATTTCATCACTCATAAAGCGGAATCTCATAGCCCCAGGATTTCCTGATTCCATCCATGATCTCCATCACACGCACAGTCTCATCATGAGGCATTTCCGGGCATTCCTTTTCGCCCTGTGCGATTGCTCTGGCGCAGGCCTCAACCTCATACTCATAGCCTGTGATCTGTGCCGGCGGCAAATAAGCTGCAACCTCCTTATGCTCCTTGTCAAACACTGTGATTTTCTCCGGATTATTAATATTCTGCACCTGAATATAACCTTTAGTTCCAAAAATACTTCCCATTCTGTCAGAAATTTCACGGGCACCACACTGCAAGGTAGCCATACGGTCGCCTTCAAATACCATAGCAATCGTATCCAGCATATCCACACCTTCACGGAAAATAGCAGTTGCCTGTACATTCTTCAACTTATCCCCAAGAACCATGCTTGCGAAATTAATGGTATAAACACCAACATCCAGAAGCGCACCGCCTGCCAGCTCCGGCTTACGGATACGTTCCACTTCACTGATGGCATAGTTCAGATTGGCCGTAACAGCTGTCACTTCACCGATCACACCGCTTGAAATAATATCATCAATCATCTTTCTGGATGGCATATATCTGGTCCAGATTGCCTCTGTGATCAGCAGGTTTTTCTCTTTCGCCAAGGCAAAAAGCTTTCTTGCCTGGTCTGCATTTACAGTAAACGCCTTTTCACAAAGTACATTTTTTCCAGCCTCCAGGCACATCTTTGCATGAAGATAATGATGGGAATGAGGGGTTGCAATATAAACCAGATCCACCAGCGGGTCTGCAAGCATTTCCTCATAAGAGCCATAAGCCTTGGAAAAACCATATTTCTCGGCAAAGGCCTGCGCCCGTTCAAAGCTTCTGGCTGCCACTGCGTAATTCTCCACATCCTTCATTCCAGCTACCGTTTTCGCCATCTGAACTGCAATTCCTCCAGCTCCAAGTATTCCAATTTTCATTTATGTAAACCGCCTTTCTAATAAAATTTCCTGTTTCGCCATTCTCAGCTGACTTTCCTGTATGGAGATGTCGCTAAAGCGATACAGTTATTTCGCTCACATGATATTCATATAGTCTTATCTCATGCAGACATAAACTCTACAATCGCATAAGGTTCGCCATTTTCCGCGGAAAGCGCAACCGTAACCTTTCCCGCTTCCAGCTTCACTGCCGGATAAAAAACGTCTCCAAGCAGTGCCTGCTTCTTATATTCTGCCCTCATCTGTCGGATCACAAAGCCTTCTGGCAGATAATCTGCCCCCATGCGGATATACTGGCAATTATTAACATGGTGATGGGTGTCCAGATGATGTTTCTGTATTGCAAAAGGCTCCTGGGCTTCCATCCCTTCCGGAAGTGCGATCTTACGGGGCGCATAATCCATCTCCAGCTTTTCATCCAGTTCGTATCCTCTGATGTCTTCATCTGTAAGTCTGGCAGGCAGACCGGTCTCTGTATCAATATTGGTCCAGATACTATTTGCATAGGATAAAAGCTCTCCATCTTCTGTTTTCAGAGTGAAGTTACGCATTCCAAGAAAACCTTTGAAACCATATGGCGCCGTTGATGCCACAATTGTCTCTCCCAATCCCGGATAGCGGTTCACCACAATCTGCCAGGATGACAACACCCAGGCTCTCTGACGTTCCTCCAGCACTTCCATTCCCTGCCCTATTTCCTCAGATTGAAAGGTGCAGCAATCCTGATAATAATTCTGAATTCCAGGAAGAGTCAGGCAGCCATCCTCGCCTATTTCACTGTATCTGACACGGCCTTTAAAACTGTAACTCATGTTATGTCAATCTCCATTCTAGAGCCTGTTTGAAAAATCATTCCCGCAATCTCCCACAAATTGTGACGCACATCTTGCAGAAAGCCTTTTTCAAACACGCTCTAATTTCTTGTCCGCGAATTTTACTTCATTATATAACAAATCCATCAATAAAGATATGAAAATGTAGATTTTTTTTGTGAAAATCCTCTTGATTCTGCACTCTTTACCATGTACAATAAAGATATAAAAATAAAAACAGCAAACGCTTATATATGTCCATAATCTGGTTGGACGTTTCTACCAACTACCCTAATAGTTGTCTATAAGCTGCATGCGAAGAGGTATGCAGGTATGGCATTTTCCGGGTGGTTTTTTTATTGCTGAATCAGCCCGAAATCACATTTTGCATGTTTCCGGCAGTACGTTCTCAGCCGCAAACTATCCCGGAACTTTACTTTACCTCGCCTCTGGCAGAAAGGATGGTCTGATATGAAAAAAGATTTGTTTGCTTTGAAAGGTACAATTTGTTACAGCAAGAATCAGAAAGAACTTGTTTTTCATGAAAACTCTTATGTAGTCTGTGAAAACAGTCTCTGTGCTGGTATTTTTTCCCAGCTTCCGGCAGAATATAAGGACATTCCGGTAGAAGACATGGGTGATCGACTGATCATCCCAGGATTCACTGACCTTCATCTGCACGCTCCCCAGTACGCTTACCGCGGAACCGGCATGGATCTGGAGCTGCTGGACTGGCTGAACACCATCACTTTCCCACAGGAAGCCAAGTACGCTGACCTGTCCTATGCGAAAAAGGCTTACTCCATTTTCGTGGATGACTTAAAGCACAGCTTCACCACCAGAGCCTGCATTTTCGCCACCTTGCACCGTCCGGCAACGGAGCTTCTCATGGACATGCTGGAGGAAAGCGGTCTGGCAACTATGGTTGGAAAAGTAAATATGGATCGCAACGGAGCACCGGAGCTTCAGGAGAAAAGCGCACAGGCTTCTGCACAGGATACACGCCAGTGGCTGGAAGAGATCAAGGGACGTTACGACCACACCTACCCAATCCTAACCCCACGTTTTACCCCATCCTGTACGGATGAGCTGATGACCGAGCTTGGAAAAATCCAGAGGGAATATCACCTTCCGGTTCAGTCTCATCTGTCTGAAAATTTCGGGGAAATTGCATGGGTAAAGGAGCTTTGCCCGACCAGCAGATTTTATGGAGATGCGTATGACATGTTCGGGCTGTTTGGAACAAAACCCGCATTCAATACTAACGAGGCTGATTTCGCTTCCGCATCCGGCCTTAATACCACTGATAACACAGCAGCTCATATTTCATCTGATGGTGCCAGCGTCTGCCCTACCATCATGGCACACTGCGTCCACTCTACTGACGAAGAGATCCAGATGATCAAGGACCAGGGCGTTTACATCGCCCACTGTCCGGAGTCCAACACAGACATTGCTTCCGGAATCGCACCTGTCCGCCTCTATCTTGATATGGGACTTCATGTAGGACTTGGCACCGATGTTGCCGGAGGTTTTTCTCTCTCCATGTTCCGTGCTATGGCAGATGCCATCCAGGTTTCCAAGCTCCGCTGGCGCCTGATGGATCAGACCCAGGCCCCGGTTACTCTGGAAGAAGCCTTCTACATGGCTACGATCGGTGGTGGCTCCTTCTTCGGAAAAGTCGGCAGCTTCGAAAAAGGCTATGAATTCGACGCCATGATTCTGGACGACAGCAACATCCGTCATCCCCAGGAAATCTCCACCCGTGACAGACTGGAAAGGCTTGTTTATCTGTCCGACGACCGCAATTTGGTTGGGAAATATGTACAGGGACGGAAAGTAATTTAAAAAGCTAAAAAACCTCTAGTCAGGAAATCAATCTTCGACCAGAGGTTTTTCCTTTTGCTCATCGCTCGCATAAATTATTCTGTCCCCAGATACTCCCGTATCCGCGCCTCATTCATATTCTCCCCGATCACGATCACGACTTCCTGGCCTGCGGAAATGGGCCTTAGGGAAAATTCTTTACGGGTGGCGTTTAATTCCAGCCAGTTATTGTCGGCGGACACTTTCTGAGCGGAGCCCGAATTCATTTTTTCGTTTTCGGTTACCGCGGCAGCATTTTCTTCTAATTTCACAAAGCCCTTAATTCGGAAAACATCCCCACATTCCGGATCATCCAGAATCTGATGCGCTGCTTTCTCCAACTGTGTCTCGGAAATCTTCAGCTCCATAAAATACAATGACTGGAACCCTTCTTTCTCATCAAAACACTGTTTCTCGAAATCTTCCATCACATACCCGCTGTTGAAAATCCGCTGAAAATCCTCATCTGTAAACGTTTCCCAATCCTTATTCAGTATCTCATTTTCCGTAAAACGTCGTTTGCATTTCACGCTTTCCAGTGCGCGATTCAGATGTTTCACAGTTCCACTAATCTCTTCCTCAGATGCCTCCTGGCTCTTGCTCAGAACAATACAACCTGCATCAGCCGCCTCTGAAGCCAGAATATACTCTGCCTGTGGCTGCAGCTTCTCCTCCAGTCTGGCATCCAGAATGGTAATCACATTTCCAATCTGATACCACTTATCCAACGGCTCTTCATAAAGGGCATCGAAAAACTCATCCACATCAAAAATCCCGGAAGGCTCAATGAGAACTCTGTCATATCCGCACATTCCCATTGCGATCAGCTTGGTCTTGAAACGTCTTCTGTGGCAGTCCGCATCACATCCACCTGAAACCATTTCCAGCTCGCAGTTCTCACCTTCCAGATCATGAAGCAGCATCATGTCCACATTCACTGCACCAAAATCATTCTCCAGAATTCCAATATTCTGCCCCTGGCTCATCAGCCATGCAGCATATTTCTTTATGAAAGTCGTTTTTCCTGAGCCAAGAAAGCCTGTAATTAAATCAACTTTAACCATTTTTTAATCTTCAACCTCACTTTTCAATATAAAGCTGGCCTGGAACCTGTTGCCGACCGCTTCGAAGTGACTGGCTCCGCCATGTTTTTCGCAAAGTTTTTTCATGGAAAGAATGCCGATTCCTTCCTGTTTGTTTTGCCGTTTTTTTGAGTAAATTTTCCCATTTTCCTGGAATAATATTCCGTCAAAAGAATTGTCTACCGTAATCAGAAGCATGTCGTGTTTCTTCTCCGTAGCAACTTCAATAAAGCGTTTTCCCTCATACTGACCGGCGGCAGTCACCGCATTATCCAGGGCATTGCCCAGAATTGTACAAAAATCAGTATCCGGAATAGCAATATCTTTCAGATAGCAGCATACGGAAAACTCGATATTTTTCGCCCTGGCAATACAGCCGTAATGATAAAGGACGCCGTCTGCCGCGGCGTTTCCTGTATATGGAATTGTTACTTTTCCCATCTCTTCCAGTTCCAGATCATCACAATATCCCCGCAAGCCCTCCATATCATTTTTATCAAGAAAACCTTTAATAGCTGCTACCTGATGACGAAAATTATGGCGTGCTTCACGTTCTGCCAGAACCTGCTCCGTGAGCGCATGATAGTAACCTTTCTGCTGATCGATCTGCCGGTTCAGTTCTTTTTCATTTAGAAAATGCTGCTGATCATAAGACACCGCAAAGCAAATCAGCAATGTGGCGACGCCGATCAGACATTTACTCAACATTTGTGGAAAAGTGGTAGTGTAGACATCCACTCCTTCTGAAAAAATACTGGAAAAAAACATGGCAATAGGAATGAACCATAAGGTCTCCCAATAATTTTGGCATTCAATTTCAAGGAATGGTGTTACGGTATAACGGAGCAGGCTGCTAAGCAGCGGATATAGAAGCGCATACACTACAATTGCAATTGCGCTGGTTTCTGCAATTCCAATCGCATTTCCCTGCATTCCCAAAAGTGAACTGACATAAGCTCCGATTGACAGTGCAATCATGACAATATCTGCCACAATTCCAAATACAAACAAATGCACCTTGGTGTATCCAGGGACAAGCCAGATATTTACAGCAGCCATTACAATACAGAAAGCAATCAGATTTATCTTATAAAACGGCACGTCAATTTCCCGGTAATTTCCCACCCACATGCAGATTCCGAAGTCCACAGCCAGACCAATTGCATAGATTACAGTCAGTCTGATCCTGTCTTTATCTGAGATTTTTTCGTGAAACGGAACAATTCGCAGGATCAGAGTGGGGACATGAGCCAGGATACAGAGAAAACTTACAATTGCGATTATAATTGTATTTTCCATATATTTTTACCTCGTTTTAAAGTCCCCCGAGAGGCGGTCTGCCTCTCCGTTTTTCTTTTCCAGCCTCTTTAATTCCGGCAATATAGTCAGCAGCATTGTAACGAAACAAAGGCTTCCGCCAATTACATTAGATACCGGCTCTGCCAGGAATACTCCGTGAGTTCCCATTTTAAACACGTAGGGAAGCAGGTATGTCAACGGAACTACAATAAAAACTTTTCTCAAAAGCGAGAAGAAAATGGCCTGTTTTTTCTTATTTAAAGACTTGAAAACAGTCTGTCCAATGTACTGCAGATCCATAAAAATAAAGGCTGCAAAGTAGGTTTTCAATGCCGGAACTGCATCCTTTATCAAGAGCTTATCGGAGCTGAAAATGGCAATCAGATAATCCGGGACAAAGATAATCACGCTCCACATTACTGCTGTATAAACCAGAACCATTACTGCCAGTGTGACCATTGCCTTGCGGACAAGCTTCGGTCTTTTTGCCCCGTAATTGTAGCTCAGGATAGGTGATGTGCCTTCATTTATAGCATAAATCGGCGTCTCTACCATCTGACGGACACTGGATACGATAGTCATAACAGATATGTAAACATCCCCTCCGGTAACCCCCAGAACATTGTTGCAGCAGATAGTTACCAGACTGTTTGTCAGCTGCATAATGAAGCCTGCAGTACCAAGACTGACAATGTTTTTTGCATTCTCTTTGCAGCTTTTCAGCTCTGTTTTTTTCAAAAGACGAGCTTTCATTTCCGCTCTTTTTTCAAGAAAAAGAAGTACATAAGCAGCTGATAGGAACTGGGAAAGAACAGTCGCAATGGCAGCTCCTTTGATTCCGAAACCAAGCACAAAAATGAATAATGGATCCAGGATCAGATTGGCAACTGCACCGATTGCTACAGAAAACATACCAGTTGTCGCGTATCCCTGTGCATTGATAAACGGGTTCATTCCTGTGGCGATCATGGATGGAATCGTTCCGATCAGGTAGATCATCATGTAGGGATATGCATAAACCAAAGCATCCTCAGATGCTCCAAAAAGTACCAGCAGAGGTCTTGCAAAAAGCATACCTGTTATCATCAGAATGATCCCGCTTCCGCACACCATAGTAAAGGAAGTGTTCATCACTTCCTGCGCTTTCTGGTTGTCTTTCATACCTCTGTTTATAGAAAAAACAGGAGCGCCGCCACTGCCAAACAGATTTGCAAAGGCAGTGATAATCACGATTAACGGGAAACATAAACCGACTGCGCCAAGCGCTGTAGTTCCCACTTCAGGGATTCTGGCGATATAGATTCTGTCTACAATATTATATAAAAGACTGAGTATCTGTGCCACCAGCATGGGGATTGCAGCGCTGAAAATGTTTCTGGTTACCGTACCATTTTCAAAATCAATTCGTTTCATTTTGTTTCACAGCTTTCTTTTTATTTGATATTTTTATTTCATATTTTCATTTCCAGTTTATGACTTTCTTTCAGGCTTATAACACTCTTTCTGTTTTATTTTCGAGGTTAATTTCAGCATAATTCATCATTCCAGGTTAAAATCCTCTGTACTTTACCCTTAATTTCTACGCCCAGATCATAGACTACATTACTCAGAACATACTCTCCATCATTGACAAAAATCTCGATCAAATTAGGATCCACGAAAATTTCCAAATCAGCTTTTTCACCTGCATCCGGAATCTGGCAATGCAGTTTTTTACTGTCTGTGTGAGGAAATACTCTTGTTCTGTCAGTACAAATTGTTCCATTTCTTATGGAAATCTGGTAATCTTCGACATTCAGACAGTCCCCATTTTAGAAGGTTGTTTTTATGCAGAATGGGTTACTGCTGCGCAGGGCATCCTGGCTGGAAAGTGATCTGGAAAGGCCCTTTCGCACGTTTGGATGAACCCGAAAACAAACCTGTCCATTCTCAATTTCTACTACACGCGGCAGGCTCATCATACCGTTCCAAATTACCCGTTCTTCCGTTAGCAACTGACTTTTATCACTCTTTTTCAGATGATTTTTATCTGTTGACTGTGTGATTTTTTCTCTCTCATTTTCTTCTCTATCACTATTTTGCTCAAAAAATACAGCAGCTTTACTACTTTTCATTCCAGTCACAGCCTCTGGCATGCGGATCCAACCAATCATAACTCTTCTGCCATCCTTATCCAGATTGGTCTGCTGGGCGTAGAAGTCACCGCCGTAATCAATCAGCGAGTAGTTATCCTCCAGCTCCAGCCTGCCGGTTTCTGTATCAAAATCGGCAAGACAATAACCGGAAACAGCCTCATATTCTATCTTATCCCCACACCTGACAGGAGTCACCGGACAGCCTGTAAATATACGTTGTCCATCCACCTCAAACATATCCGGACACTCGATCACATATCCGTAATTCTTCATTCTGCACTGGGAAAGATAGCTCCAGTTTTCTCCGTCCTTGCTGGAATACAGAATTACTCTGCCGATTTCATGTTTGTATGTACTGCCAAGAATCATATAATAAACGCCATTTTCTTCCCATACTTTCGGATCTCTGGTATCCATGGAATCAGCAGTTTCATCATCTCTGATTACCGGAATGATCTGCTTTTTCCCATTCCAGTTATCGAAGTGAAAACCGTCTTCTGATATGATCATAACCTGGCTTTCCTCGTATTCTCCATCTGCCACATGGATATTTTCATCCTGTTCTTTCAGATAGCGATTTGCAGTATAATAGAGGTACATTTTCCCATCTTTCTCCACTGCACTTCCAGAAAAAACTCCGTTTCGGTCGTAATCCTTTGTTGGAAACAGGGCTATTTTCTCATGGCTCCAATGTACCAGATCATCGCTTACCGCATGTCCCCAATACATGGTTCCCCACATAGGTGCATAGGGAAAATGCTGATAAAAAAGATGATATCTGCCTTTAAAATATATAAATCCATTTGGATCATTGATCCAGTTTTCCGGTGCTTTTAAGTGTAAAAAATCCTGTCTCATGATATAATTTCTCCTGAAATTGTTTGAACTTTATAGGTTTATTTTGCACATTACGTGGAAAAATGTCAAGAGAAAAGGGACTATAACAGATGAATGTCACTTCATACGCAGCACGCATCTATTACAGTCCCTTATATATTCTCTTGTTACATTAATTTGATCCGCCTATTGCTTTTTCGATGTTTGAAGATCCAGCTTCTACAACTTCCATACCCGATTTATCCCCTTTAAAGCCACTATAAATACGTGAGTAAAACTGCTCCTTTGCAAACCCGACTTCTATAACAATCCAATCCCAGCCTTTCTCCTTATCGTTTCTGCTTTTAATTTTCAGAGTATCACAATTTAAACCGGCCTCCTTTAATACGGCTTCAACACCAGTATTATACGACTTCCAATTATTGCTTTTTACACCGTTTACTGTAACTCCGGAATTTGCTCCACAATAGATACTTTTTTCATTTAACATATCTGAAGTATATGCGTCTGGCAGTTCACTTGTGCTACGACATATCACAACCCAGACACCACAGCCTGAATTTTCTTGTCCTACAGCTTTCTTTGGAATATCCATTCGTCCTTCATTATATGCATTCGTCAATGCCGACTTAATAATTCGCGCATTTTGCATATCCACTGCCCTGCGTGCTTTTTCCAGCTGTCCATTAAAAATCGGGATTGAAACAGCAACCAATACCGCAATAATTGCAACTACAATCAATAGTTCCGCTAGTGTAAAACCGTTTTTGCTTCGGTATTTCATACAAGACCTCCCCATAACGCAAACAAATATTACATCTTCTTTATTACAATCTTTTTGCTTATGCCTCGTTTTACAAAAACCGTTTTGTAGCTCTTTGCCTTTTTCCTGGGGACGTAGATTTTCATCCTGGATGGAGTGCCTTTGAAGGCATTGGAGCCTACGTATTTGGCTTTCAGGCGGGAGGTGTAGATTCTCATTTCGTTTAACTTCTTGCAGCCATAAAAGCTTTGTTTTCCGATCGCTTTTACTGAGCCGCCGATTTGTACGTAAGAGAGTTTCGTGCACTTATAAAAGGCATAGCTCTTAATCTGGATTACATTGTTTCCTATGATAGCCTTTTTCAGGTATTTATTGCTCTTGAATGCTTTGGAGGCTATTGAGGTTACTTTGTAATTCGCGCCCTTCAGGTTTACGCTGTCTGGAATTGTGACAGTGCTTACCTTTTTCTTTATCGGTTTTATATATTCCACCGTGTCTGTGGCGGTAACTTTATAATATCCGTTTGTCGCTGGATGTTTCACTGTTGTGCCCACTTTATATCCAGTCGGCGCAGGTGTGTTCGCCGATGTCGCCGCTGGCACCGGTGTATTTGTCGGCGTTGCTGTTGGCACCGGCGTATTCGTTGGCATTGGCACTGGCGTGTTCGTCGGTGTTGCCGTTGGCACCGGTGTGTTCATTGGCACTGGTGTGTTTGTCGGTACCGGTGTGTTCGTTGGCGTTGCCGTTGGCACCGGCGTGTTTGTCGGCGTTGCCGTTGGCACCGGCGTATTCGTCGGTAAAACAACCAACTTCGGAATTTCCTCTTCGCGTTTGCTCTGGCACACAGTACAGGTATATGTCTTAATTCCTGTACTCGAAATGGTAGCCTCTTTCGTTATAACTCCGGCATCCCAGGTATGCGTATGCTCAGTTTCCCCGGAACCACCTTACGTTTCATCGTAAAAAACAACTGTAACCGTATATGTTATCTTCGTTACACCATCTGGTGCTGTCAGAACATACTGTACCGGATTTGTAAAATCATGAGATCTTCCACTGGTAAACTCATCTGCTACCGCTGTTCCTGTACCAGAACCATAATCAATATTCGGTGCCAGCCTGGTAACATCAGTTCCTTTTGGCAACCGCAGCGTAATCTTACGGTTCTCATTATCAATTTCCCCAACAACATCCTCTTTTAATTGGGAATTAAACGCCTTGTTAAGTACAAAACTATAAAATCTTGCCTCATTAGAAGCCGTCACTATAATTTTTATTGTGACTGGCAAAACTGCCTTTGTTCCTGTATCCACAATTTTATACTGTGACTCATAAATTCCCACTGGTGCAGTGACAGTTCCGGAAAAAGTAAAGTATTTGCTTCCATAAGAGCCTCCGCCAGGAACCGCAAAAACAGTTAAACCAGCTGGTAAATTCTCAGAAACAACCTGAGTTTCATACTTACCACTTCCACCTGTAACAAAGCCTGAATATATCCACTGCTCTTTTCCAGTTCCTGTAATCGCGTACAGCTCAGTATCTGTAATCGCCAATGGTTCTGTTACGCTCATTGTTCCAAGCACAGCGATCACGGCACCATATTCTCCCGGCAGCTTATCAGACACATAAGCAATAAGATCTTTTCCATTATCTGATGACTCTGTTATTCTGCCATTATCAATCACTGCCGATGAACCGCTTCCACTTCCAAGCGCCAAATGTATTCCATAAGTATTCAGATCAGCCCTTGTAATAACCGGCGATACTTTTCCATTGCTATATGTAATCTGAAGCTTCACTCCAGTCAGATCGAGTTTATCTCCAGCTACATAATTCAGTTTCTCAGGAGCTGCAAGCATAGTCAAAGCCGCTGGTGCATTCGCTGCAACCGTAATCGCCCACGGTATTTTTGCTCCAAAGTAATCAAAAGTAACCTGAGTATCCGAGGTTTTCAGTGCACCTGTTTTGTCATAGGTAAATCCACTGTAAATATAAGCTGCACGACCACCAATCGTCGCATACATACTGGCTCTGGATGGATTGAATACATCTCCTTCCACATAAGATTTCTTCGGCTGTCCTGATATTACAATGCTGCTGATATCACTGGTTTTTGGCGCAACAACTTCCATTGAATAAGCAACCTGTTTGCCCTTATATTCTACATAAACATGAGTAGTTCCTTCAGCAGAACTGTCAAAGCCGCTTATCATATCGGCTGTAATCTCAGAATAAGTTGTACCATTTATCAAAAGCCTGCCCCAATACCACGGTTTTTCTCCCACGTAACAGGAAGTCCAGTTGTTTTTTACCTCCAATGAAGTAATCTCCGGATTCTTCACCCGCTCTGGCAAACCATCCTCTGAAATCTTCCAGTCAGTTCCAAACTCCCAGCCCACGTAAGATTTGGAATCTTTCATCTGTGCCTCTGTGAGAAGTCCACCTGTTCCAATGGAAGCATCAGTTCCGCCGACAAGATTCCCCTCTCCACTCTTTCCATAACAGTTCAGCACATGTCCGCTTAAACCGTAAGAAGAGCTGAGTACATTATCAGCAGCAGTTCCACACATCTGTCCTACACGGTTGTTTGCTGCAGTTACTGTGATTTTTCCTGCATGGAGGCATTCTTTGAGCACACCGCCCATGCCCCCAAACTTCTGGATTTCTCCCGCAATTCCGCCCACATAGACCGGATATTCGTTTCCGTTTGTCTGGGTAACACGAATCGTACCGGTGCTGACACACTTGCTTATAGTACCAATGTTCAGACCTGCAATTCCACCTACCCAGCTTTTCATAGGAGCCATTGTCAAATTAACATTCAGCTTTGATGTACAGCCAAAAATAATTCCGGCAAGTGCATTTTCACCTGCAATTCCGCCAAATTCCGGATATACAACAGCTCCGTTTCCGCCCATATATCCGCTGATTGTTCCTGTCACCATACAGTCTTCAATATTTCCTTCATTGTACTGTGTGATGACTCCCTGCACGTTCTGCATATCATCATCAAAATCTGCAGCTACGCGCAGATTCCTGATTTTCCCCTGATTCATGGCTATCAGAGGCTTCTTCAGTCCATAGATCGTATGTCCATTTCCATCCAGCGTTCCACCAAAATAAGAGATGGTAAAATTAATTCTTCCCTGTGTCTGAATATCTGAGGTCAGCTGATAATATGCACCCTGATTTTCCTCGATCAAATTCAGATCATCCAGAGAATCGATCTGATAAGGACTGCTGCTTGTACCATTTCCGCCAGCCGGTTTCACAGATGAAGTCCGGCTTCCTATTACACGATAAACAATTCCGCTTTCCCCATCAGATGGGACTGTAAATTTTCCATCCTTCAGTTTCACAAGGATCGCGGAAGCTGCCGGAATGGAATATTTTGAGCCACTGTCTCCGGAAAATATCGGAAATGCAGATGCCTTTTTTGCCGCTATCCGATCGCCTGGAAAACTGTATACACCAGAAGCTTCTCCTGCTGCCACAGCTGTATAAAAATCTGAAAGAAGTGTTTTAAACGGAATTCCTGTTACCTTCTCCAGATAAGCTTCACAGGTAAGGGAGGAAGCATCTACTGTATAAAATCTCGGCAACACAGCCATAGGCTCATAGCTTCCTGCCATACGGTCAATTACGTATCTGACAAACAGGTATGGCATTCCATAGTCCTGGGCAATATCATCGCGATAACTCTTATACATCAAGGAAGAGCCGTTACGAATAGCGGTACTTCCTGCAATTCCGTTCATCCAGCCATTTGTGTCCGTACCGCCCCACAGATAATCCATGACCGTTACTGCAAGACCTTCGTTTATCCACATATATTTCTCGGAGGCATTGAATTTTGTTTTCAGCCAGAATACTGCGTGCTGTCCCTCGTGAACCAGCAGACCGTTTCTTCTGGTCATTTCACCGGAAACATAGGATGCTGCCGCCGGAGTGTTGATATGGATTGCTGTAATTCCCTCATCATACTGAAACTGACCACTTGCGCCGCTTAAGGTTTCCAGCACAATAGAGAGCTTGCCGGATCCATCTTCCCAGGGAAGATCGCCTCCTGCCAGTGTTTTCAGGATTTGATAGGGCTGTCTGTCATAAATACTCGCCATGTCTGATGCTATGAGAGATGTTTTTCCAGCGGCATCATAATCCGCTTTCATATTTTTGTCCATCCAGATATAGCAATGTTCACCAATCCCAATACATATATAGGTCTTGCCGCTGCCATTGCTTCTGTAAATATATTTCTCTTCTCCTATTGCATAAGTGGTAACCGCTGCCTGAACGGATATACCATCGTCAGTCTCATCTGCCGATGCAACGGACGAAATGGCACTTTTTTCATTCAGCGCAGTGACTGAGCTGGTGCTCCCTGCATTCAGCCCGGCCAGGCTTTGAGCTGCGGGAAGCTCACTTCCACTTGAAACTGACGCAGTACTTCCACTGTCATCAAAGATCAGTGTGCCTGCGCTCCTCGAATCAGATGTATCCGTATTAATAATCACAGCATACTCCCCATTAAGTGTTTCTCCTGCTTTTCCCTCTGTCACTGCAGCTAAAACGTTTACACTGCCAAATATTCCCAGAAACAGAAGACAGATTCCCACCCACAGACCAATGGATTTTCTTTTTTTCATACACTCCTCCTGTAAAAAATTTCCTTTCCTACAGTTTACCATTTTTACATTCTGTACACTATGTTTTTTTCTGCACTTTTCTGGTTAATTTCAACAAAAAATGGGGCGAATGTATCGTTTCCGCTGATACATTGCCCCATTTATTTTCTTATTAAATTACTCTTCCTCAAACTCCAGATCCTTACGGCTCATCTCCTCAATCAGCTCTCTCTTCACCTCAAAAAGCTTCGGAGAAAGATCCACATAAACCTTCTGTGGGTTGGAGAATCGTCTGGACTCGTCCCAGAGAGTGCTCTGTTCTTTCTGGCAGATTGCGCGAAGTTCCATTACTGAAGGAGACGTATAAACGCGTTTTCCCTCCTTAATAACCGGAACCAGAAGCTCACGAACCTCGTAAGTACCGCCCAGAATCTTAGTTTTTTTCCAGGTGTCAACCGGGTCAAATACTACCATAGTTTCATCTGGGTTCAGTTTCTCGTCAGCAAGACAGATCAAATCAGCTTTAATCTTTCCTGTGGACTTGCTGTAAATACGATATACTGTCTTGTTTCCAGGGTTTGTTACCTTAGCGGTGTTCTCAGAAAGCTTGATCTTCGGAACAAATTCACCTGTCTCAGGATTTTTCACTGCTGCCAGCTTGTATACACCGCCAAATGCCGGATTATCATTGGAAGTAATCAGACGTGTTCCAACGCCCCAGGAATTGATCTTGGCATCCTGGGCTTTCAGGCTCTCAATCAGATATTCGTCAAGGTCACTGGATGCAGAAATGGTCGCATCATCAAAACCAGCTGCCGATAACATTTTATATGCCTCTTTGGAAAGGTAAGCAAGGTCACCGCTGTCGATACGGATACCATATTTTTTCAGCTGGATTCCCTCCTCCCGCATTTCCTCAAATACACGGATTGCATTGGGAACACCGGATTTCAGTACGTCGTAAGTGTCTACCAGAAGAATACATGCATCCGGGTACATTCTTGCGTAGGTCTTGAATGCAGTGTACTCATCCGGGAAGCTCATGATCCAGGAATGTGCATGGGTTCCAAGCACTGGCACGTCAAACATCTGACCAGTAAGCACACAGGATGTTCCGACACAACCACCGATCACAGCTGCACGGGCTCCAAAAATACCAGCATCCGGTCCCTGGGCACGGCGAAGACCGAACTCCATGATTCCGTCACCTTTCGCCGCATAGCAGACACGTGCTGCCTTAGTAGCGATCAGGCTCTGATGGTTCATAATGTTCAAAATCGCAGTTTCCACCAGCTGAGCTTCCATAATCGGTGCTACCACTTTCACCATTGGCTCTCTTGGGAAAATAACAGTGCCTTCCGGGATGGCATAAATATCGCCGGTAAAATGGAAGGAGCGAAGATATTCCAGAAAATCCTCCTCAAAAATGGAAAGACCGCGAAGATATTCGATATCTGCGTCTGTAAATCTCAGATTCTCAATATATTCAATTACCTGCTCCAGTCCTGCACAGATAGCAAAACCGCCTCCGCATGGGTTATCACGGTAAAACATGTCGAATACGACAGTCTGGTCAGTTGGGTTCTTAAAATACCCCTGCATCATGGTAAGTTCATAGAGATCCGTGAGCAGAGTCAGGTTATTTGCTCTCATGTTTATTCTCCTTATTAATGAGGCCAGTCTGAGAACCAATTACCTGAATAATTTTAAACAGGCTCCAGACAGGCTGTTTAATTATAAAAATTTTATACGGTAACCATAGACTCACAGGAACAAAGCGAAGTAATTTCTTATAAAGTAAAAAAGTTTCTGGCACTACTACCTTAGAGTGTGTCGAAAAAAACTCCAAAAGCTTCCCGCCAGCGACCTATGCGATTCCGTATATTTTGCTTGATTATAACACATTCATCTCAAAATGCACAGGAAAAAGAAAAGCGAAATCTTAATTTTTCCCCGAAAAATCAAGGCTTCACAGAAATTGAATAAATTTTTAAAAAAATTTGAAAAAAGGGGTTGACTTTTATATATGCATTGATATATAATACAACATGTCGCAAGCGAGAAACGACTTGCTAAGACACATAGGGCTATCGCCAAATGGTAAGGCAACGGACTCTGACTCCGTCATTTCAAGGTTCG
>OGYI01001649.1_pt1 | contig 20679 bp, 5 predicted proteins | sample 1576521 | NCBI WGS metagenome assembly OGYI01 (sample SAMEA3541484, study PRJEB24748) | human gut metagenome | biome: human gut; feature: human-associated habitat; material: faeces | place: China | collected 2012
GCCGTAGACGAACACAAGCTGTGCCCTACGCTCAGTGAAACATTCCTGCAGTTGCCGTAAATCGCTATCTCGTCCGATGAATGTCATACTGCCCGCCCCTCTATGCCATACGTTGGCGAATTCCTATTCGCACCACGATTTATTGTATCACGATTAATATAATCGTGATTATATAAGATGCGGGCGGTGCGGACTCGGGCCCACTTGCAAAAGACTCTCACTGAGGAGTGCTCAGTGAGAGTCTTTTGCAAAATCAGGCCACTCGTTGCAAATTTCTCTCACCGACTCAACGTCAGTGAGAGTTTTTTGCAAATGAGGGGTCAGATACGGCGCTTGCGCCAGATGGTCAGGGCAATACCGGCGGCGGCGAGGACCACCACGGCACCAGCCACGCCGAAGACGGCGACACCAGTGTCGGAGATGACGGCACCCGGCTTCTTGCCATCAGCGGAGACCTTCACGAGGGCCTTGCGGGCCTCGGTCAGGTGACGAATCGCATCCTGGACCTCGGTGGAGGTGGCGTTCTCCTTGGCGAGCACCTTCTTCGCTTGGGCCAGCGCATTGGCGTAGGCCTTCCACGAATCGGCGGTGTAATCGTCCTGGTTCAGCTTCTCGGCTTCGGCCTTGGCAATGGCGTCTTCGAGCTGCTTGAGCTCTTCCTCAGTGGCCAGATCGGGATCCGGAGTCGGCGTCTCGTCGGCAACGACCTTCACGGTGAACGTGGCGGTCTTGGTCGAATCGGCCACAGACTGCACGGTCACGGTCACCTTGTCGGAGGCCTTCGAGGAGTCGAAGCCGAGCAGCTCGTACTCATCGGCGGCGAGCTCACGGGTGGTGGAGCCGCCGTTGCCATCGGCCACGGTCGCGGTGACGACCAGACCGGCAACGTCGAGCGCTTCACCAACCTTGTACTCGGCCTTGGCGGGCTGCGCGGTCACGGCGATGGAGAGGATCGTGCCTGCGGCCGGGTGCTCCGGCTCGGGCTGGCTCTCCTCCAACGCATTCTGCGCGTCGGTCAGGGCCTTGGCGGCGGCATCGACATCAGCCTGAGACAGGCCGGAGTCAAGGAAGGTCTGCTTGGCCGTCTTGGCTGCGGCGAGCGCATCCTCGAATGCCTTCCAGCTGGCCTCGGTGTAAGCAGAGCCATCGGTGCCGAGCTTGTCGGCCGCTTCAATCGCGCCATCAAGCGCCGTCGTATCGGCCATCTCAATGGACACGCCTTCGTCGGTCGGGTGAATGGTCTGCATCAGGCCGTCCGCGTCGAAGGTGATCTCGTCGATGGCGGTTTCACGGTGGTAGCCGAGGCCGGAGGTGAACACGCCGAGCGGCGTGTAGTGGCGATGGTAGGCCATGAGCCAACGGTCGTTGCCGTCCGCGTCGGTCACATGCACGTCGGACTGGTGCGCGGTACCTTGCAGGTTCTTGGAGGAATCCTTCTGCAGCAGCACACCCTTGTAGGTGATGGTGCCGTCGATGGAATCGGAGACGCCGTACCTCACATGGTAGTTCGGGGAGTTGGCGTCGTCGCACGACCAGGTCCAGTGGTACTTGCCGTCGCGGTAGGCGACGACCACGGACTCGCGGAAGCCGTTCAGACCGTTGAGCTTCTTCACCGTACCGGCCTTGATGCTCACCATGTCGTCGTTGAGTTCGGCGATGGCGGGCGAACCGTTGCCGTACAGGATGTACGACTTGCCGGTGTTCGGGTCGGTGAAGATGGACGGGTCGATGGCCTGTCCAACGGTGACGCCTTCCATCGTGCGAGTGACCAGCGGTTGGTCGGCGGCCTTGTACGGGCCGGCCGGGTTGTCGGCCACGGCGACGCCGATGGCGGATGTACCGTTCGGCAACTTCGCGCAGTAGTAGAAGTAGTACTTGCCGTTCTTCTTCTCGATGGTCGGCGCCCACGCGGAGCCCACGGACCACGGGGAGATGGCGGTGTTCTCATCGCCATCGGTGGTCGGCTGGTGGTCCTTATTGACATCGAGGATCACGCCCTCGTCGGTCCAGTTCACCAAGTCGGTGGAGCTGAACGCATGGAAGTAGTTGCCGCTCCAGCCGGAGAAGCCGTCGGTGGTCGGGTAGATCCAGAACTTGCCGTCGAAGTAGTCGATGTCCGGGTCGGCGTACTGGCCGGGCAGTACCGGGTTGTTGCCCACGGTGACCTTCTTCAGCGTCCAGGTCTGCGGCGCACCGTCGCCCAAATCAACGACCAAAGTACGGTCCTTAGCCAGGTCGGCCGTACCACCATTGGTGAACGCCTGACCATCAAGGGTGAGCTTGATGGAGTCGTCGCTACGGTTGACAGACACCTTGACGGGCACCTTGGTCGCGCCGCCACGGCGGTTGAGCACGGTGGTGACGGTCTTCGTGGACCAGTCGAGGGTGGAACGGACCTGAGAGTGGTCGTCAGTGCCACGCAGCGAGTTCGGGTCGGACGGCACAGTGCCCACAGAAATACCCTGCAGAGCAATCGGGCTGGTCTTCTCGACTTCCTGAGCAGTGAGCGCGCGGTTCCACACGTTCACATTGTCGAACGAACCCTTGAAGTATGGGTCGTTGTAGAAGGACTTGCCCAAGTAGGCCAGCAGATCGTTACCCAAATCGGTGACCTTGTTCTTGGTCGCCTTGTTCTGAGCCACCTGCGCACCGTCAGAGTACACGGTCATCACGTTGTCGTCCAACGTGACCGTGACACGATGCCATGCGCCGTTGCCAGACAACGTAGCGTTAGCCGCGTCCTCCGCACCATACGAGTTGGTGGTGATGCGGCTGGCGAGCTCGCCGGAGTTGTTGTACTTCAGGAAGTAGTACTTGGTGGAGTTCTGGCCGAAAGCGAACGTGAACTGGTTTTTATTGATCTCCGACTTGACATCCATCTGCACAGTCAGCTTGTTACGGCCATCGAACAGGCCCTTCGGGAACTCGGCGTAGGTGCCGTCAGAGCCGTCGAGCTTAAGCACCTTGCCCTTTTCGGCATCCTCGGAGACCTTGGCGTTGCCGTTGAAGGTCAAGTCGTTGCTGTTCTCAGTGGTGTCGGTACCCTTGCTGTCTTCGAAGTCATACTCGGCAATCGGACCGGAGCCGTCTTCATCGGGTGTGACTGGCTCGGTGTCCTTGTTCTTATCGAATGCCTTCAGGATTGCGTTGTACTCGGTTTCAGTGACAGGCAGGATGGTGCCGTGACGCTTCTTGAGCGAACCGAAGTTCACATCAGAGGCAAAGCCCCAATCAGCCTTATCAGTGCTGCCTAAATCGGCAGAACGGTATGGGGTGTAACCCTTACCGGCTGAGTACTGGTCCCACATCAGACCGTAGAGCATCTTCTTGCCCGCATCACTGGTCTGCACGTCATCTTCATTGTAGAAGAACAGCTCCGGGCCTTCCAGCTGCGCACCGGTCAGACCGGTACCAGTCAGGTCACCGAATGTACCGACAAGCGTCCACTGGTTCGGATCACTGTCAGTGTTGTAGTAACCATTCGCAATTGTGTCACCAGTGGTGAGCGTTGTGGCATACGGATCCTTGCTACGCTCAACACCGAGGTACGTGTCACCGGACACACGATAGTAATAGCCGTCATCGGCCTTAATCATCGTGGTATCGATAACGGACTTGACTCGGTCGATCCACTTGACAGGCGTCGTGAAGTTCACGAAATCACGCGTGGTGGAGTAGTACATATTGGTGCGATCGCCGGACTTGTTGTCCGCGTCGGAAGCAGTGGCCCAGTACACCATGTACTGCTTGTTCACATCATCCCAGTAGGCTTCCGGAGCCCAAGCCATGCCGGCTCCCGGAATCTGAGAGGCAACGTCAACGGCGCGCGGTTCGCTCCAGTTGACGAAGTCATGCGACTCCCACACGATTAGGTTGGTGCTGCCATTGGTGGTAGCGGTGGCCGCGCCCCAACCGCCACGGTTATGGATGCTCAGCTCGGTAGCGATGAGGTAGACGGTGTCGCCTTCCGGAGAGCGGACCAGATACGGGTCGCGCACGCCGTTGTCCTTACCACGAGAGTTGCCGGTCTGGCTGTTGTTCCAGCTGAGTACCGGATCGCCGGACTCGCGGGTGTCATGCCAGCTCAGGCCATCCTTGCTGGTGGCGAAGTACATCTGCTCGTCGGTAGCGCTACCTTCGGTGCCGGTGAAGTGCGCAAACAGATAGTCCGTGGTCTTCGGCTGTTCGACGGCGGCCTTGACGGTCAGCTCGAATTCCTTGGTTTCCGTGTTGCCGTCAGCATCGGTAATGGTGGCAGTGAGCGTCACCTTGGTGTCGGTTTTCTGACGAGCAACGACACCAGCTGCGATGTCACCATCTGCCGCATCGGTAATGACCTTTGCGTTGCTGGATTTCCACGTAATCGCGGAACCGTTAACCGAGCCCTTGGCCGGAAGTGTGATGTTGGAATACACATCAGTGCTGCCGTTGTTAATGGTCAGCGCATTAGCGTCGGCCTTGGCGGCATCGGACTTCGTGGAATCGTAGGCTTCCTTGATTTGGTCAGCAGTATGCGCAGAGCCGTAAATCTTGAGGTTGTCAAGTGCGCCGGTATAGTATTCGCCATTCACCCAGTTGGCCTTGCCGATCTGCAGCACGCCGCCGTCTGCGCCGAGAATATCGGTGAGCTGAGCGAAGCTCGCGCCATCAGCCGGGGCTACGGTTGCGGCCTGCTCACCGTCAATGTACAGCGTGGAAGAGGCCTTGTCGATGACCAAATCGACGTGACGCCACTGGCTGGCGAGACCATCCTTGCTCACATTGCCGGTGGTGTCGCGCTTACCAGCGTTGTTGTAACGCTCAACGTTCACCGAAGTGGTGCGATCCATCACGCCGAGGTAACGCTCTTGCTGATAGGTCTGCGCATTCGTATTCGGTGCCGCAAATACCGACCAGCCCTGATTGGTGCTGGCGGACTTGGAATCATACGAAATCGTGACCGCATCCAGGCCCTTGAGCACAGCCGAATCATCCGACTTAGTCACATTCAGCCAGAAGCCAGAACCGAGCTGAGCTGCGGTAGTGCCGTCTTTACTGGCAGTTACTGCGGCGGCACCGTTGATGGTTGCCTTGGTGCCGGTTGCCTCATCGGTGAAGGTACCAGTGGCACTTGCCGTGACGTTGTTGAAGTCAAGGCTGGCAAGCAAATCACTGTCTGCCGATGCCTTGGCATTTGATTTCAGGGCTGCTGCCAGCGCCCGCTGTGCGGCCGATGAATCGGTGGTATCCGATTCAACCGCATTTGCTGCTGGCGCCAGCGCCATCAGCATCGGGACAGCTGCAAGAGCTGCCACCGCTTTCTTCCACTTACCCATATGTCTCCTCTGATTGTGGGTTTTGGTTTTGTGTTCAGTTATGGATTGAAGATTGAAGTTATGGTGATACTAGGTGCTCCCTCTCCGTCCGCCAGAAGCCGACTGAGAGGGAGCATTTGGATCCGCTCAGGCGCGACGCTTGCGCCAGATAGTGAGAGAGAAGCCGGCAACGGCGAGCACAACCACGGCACCACCAAGGCCGAGCACGGCGGCACCAGAGGACGGCAGACCGGAGTCTGCTCCCGTACCAGCGTTACCGTTATCGCTGCCTGCACCATCGCCGGAACCGTCGCCCGAACCGGGCTTACCGGGCTCGGTCTTGGCACTCACGGTCACCACGAACGACGTGGTGAGCTGATCGTTGGCCTTGAGCGTGACGGTGACGGTCTTGGTGCCCACAGCGGACATGTCCACGTCGCCGACCGTGTAGTCGGCGGCATCGAGCGTCTTCACCGTGCCGTCCGACATCGTCGCCTCGATCACAAGACCATCGGCGGAGAACTGCTCGCCCACCGTGTACTTGGTCTTTGTCGGCTCGCTCTTGACGCGGATGCCGGTGATGGACGGCTCAACCGGCGTATCGGGCTCGCCGACGGTCACCGTAATGGTCACCGTGCGGTTGGCCGGAGCAACCTCCTGATCCTTGGTCAGCGACATGTCGAGCATGCCGTTGGCGCGCACGTTCACGGCCTTGGCCCACGTATTGCGGTCCTGATCGAACAGGCCACCCGCTGCGGAACCGGAGTGAATTTCCGGGTAGGGGCGTGCGTGGTAGGCCATGACGATGTTGCCGGCCTCATCATGTGCAAGCGAGATGTGGCCGGGGCCGGCCTGCTTGCGCTCGTACGAGGCCTCATCCGCACCGTAGGCACCGGTGTAGGTGTCGTTGGTGTCGAACGACGGGAAGTCGGCCGTGGTCCAGCTCGACAGATCCTGCAGGTCGGCATTCTTGGCGGCACGCATCACGTTGGTGTTGTAATACTTATCCACCGTGGCACCCGCATAGGCAATGTAGACGTAGTCGCCATGTTCGAACATGAACGGTGCCTCTACGATTGCCTGATCAGAACCTTCAGAGTTGTCTCCGGGGGTAGGCGCATACTTGCCGTACTCGAACTGCTGGCTGGCCTGATAGATGTGCTCAAGGCTGCCATCCACCAGCGGAGTGACGCCATCGCCCATCTTTGCCTTGGCAAGGTACAGGCCTGCGCTCTTCGGGAAGAGCCAGTAGCCCTGGGCCTTGCCGTTCTCCTCGCGCTCGAAGTACGTCACGTCGAATGCGGCGCCTTCCAGCACGGTCGGCTCGCCCCAGTTTTCGGCCTCGAGGAATCCGCCATCCTTGATGGACCGCTCGTCGCCGGTGTACGGGATGAGGATGGTGTTGTTGCACCAGCCACCGTTCGTGGACGAGGCACCCCTGTGGAAGCCGGCCACAATCCACCACTTGCCGTTAATCTTGTGGAACTCCTGGGCCCAAATGAACGCGCTCCAACCGTAGAACGAGTTGGGGTACTGGTCTTCGTGGCCCGGAGTGCCGTTCTCCGGCTTGATGATGATGTGTTCCTCAGCATCCTTCAGACCGTTGATGGTCTTGGCGCGCTTGAGGCCGATGGAACGGTAGCTGTCCTTCTGGTTGTTGGTCGAATCAGTGGACTTTACCTCATAGGTGGAACCGGTGAGGTAGTAGTAGCCATCGTCTTCGTTGTAGAAGATGTCCGGATCGGCGCGAGCGTCGTTGTACATGGCCTCGGTGGTCTGCTGAACAGTGCCCTTGACCTCATACGTGCCGGCCTTTGAGGTGTCCACGGCGGCCAGATCATCGGCGTTCCAGTCGACGTTGAAGGTCTTCGTGGAGCCGTCGTTGTAGGTCATTGTGGCCTGCGTTCCGGAAACCGCTGCGGTGACGTCCTCGGCGGAAGCACCGTTCTCCACGGTTGCGCCGCCCAGAGCTTTAACGCCGGTGTTCTGCAGATCGACATAGTTCTTGTAGAACGCATCGAATTCAGAGGAGCTCACAGCGAATGCGCGGGTCTGGCCTTCGCCGGCCCATGCGGGCAGACCTTCGGTCACGTCGCCCACACCCATCGCAACCGCGTCGGCCTTGAGCGTCTCGCCGACCGTTGCCTTGGCAGTCAGGTCGGAGAGCGTGGCCATACGGCCTTCGCCGCTCAGGCCATCGGTCCAGAAGACCTTGTAGCCCTTGGAGGCGGCATCATAGACGATGCGCGGGTTGGTGACCATGGAGCTGTCGGTCACGGTGATGGCGCGCTCGTTGGTGAACGTGGCACCGTCGCCCTTGCCATCCCACACGTAAATCGCACCGGTGGCGTTGTTCTGCGAGGAAACCACACCAAGGGTACCGTCCTCCGCACGGAAGAAAGCGGGCGAGCCCATCTGCGCATTCGGCTTGGCAGACTGCGAGCCGTCCCACTTGACCGACAGAATCGACTGCGAACGGTTCAGGGTCTCCCATTTGCTGCCATCGGCGGCCTTGGCGGCCACGTACAGCGAGTCGGCGCGACGATCGTCGTTGTAGGCGAGCGGGTCGTACTTGGCACCGTTCTGGTCGGAGCGATCGACATCCTTGACGTAGGAAGCGATTTCGCCGCCGTTGTTGAGGATTTCGGATTCGGCGGTGATGGCCTTATCCACGCCGTCGATGGTGGCGGTGAGCTTGACCTTCACGGCCTTCTCGCCGGACTTCGGCTGCGTGACCTTGCCGTCTGCGGCTACGAGCTTCGCACCGTCGCCGGTCGCGGACCAAGTAACCGTCTTGCCCAGCACAGTGCTCGGCAGGTCGCCGGTGATTTGCGCCGGGATGGCGAGCGCGGCGGCGTAGTCGGTCTTCGCGCTTTCCACGCCAAGCTCGTCGTCGCTCAGGGCCTTGCCCCAGATCTTGAAGTTGTCGAGCAGACCGGAGAAGTACTCGCCGTTGCTCCAGTTGGCCTTGCCGATCTGCAGCACGCCGCCATCAGCACCGAGGATGTCGGCGAGCTTCTGGCCGTTGTTGTTCACGGCTACCAGCTTGGAGTCGATGTACAGCTTGGCGGTTGCGCCGGAAATCACGATATCGACGTGCTTCCAGTCGGCGTTCGTCTTGGTGTATGAGACGTTGCCGGAGGAATCGCGCTTGCCGTCGTTGTTGTTGTAGCGTTCGACGGTAATACCGGTGGTCTTGTCGAGCACGCCGACGTAGTGTTCCTTGCCGTACTCCTGCTTGGTGGCGTTGGAGGCGGCGAAGAAGGTCCAGCCAGTGTTGTTGGAGGCATCGGGCTTGACGTCGTAGCTGATGGTCACGTCGTTCTTGCCCTTGAGCAGAGCGTCGCCGTTCTTGGCGGTGACGTTGAGCCAGAAGTTCTTGCTGAGCTTCGCGGCCTTGCCGTCCTTGCCGTCGGCGAGCGTGGCGGTGCCCTGCGTGGTGCCCGTCGCGTTGCCGCCGTCAAAGGTCTTATCGCCATCATCGAACGTGAAGTCGGCAAGCAGATCCGGGTCGGTCGGCTCGGTTTCGCCGGTCACGGTCACCTTAGCGGTCACGGTGATGGCGGTGGAGCTGTACAGCGTGCGGTTCTTGTTGGCGGTTTCATTGTCCACAAAGCCACCGGTCTGCTTCCAGCTGTTGTTCGCGTTCGCACCGGAGTTGATGAGGTCGTCCTCGTCGGTCTTCGACTCGCCGGCGGCGTTCGTCCACTTCCAATGGTTCTCGTTGGCACCGATGGTGTCGACCGTGCCGGTGACGGTGTATTCGCCGGGCTTGGAGGTGTCGACGTTGGAAACGTCCCACGTCACGTCGCGCTTGGCAGTGCCGTAACCGTTGGCAAGAGTGACCTGCTGCGTCTTCGGCAGCTTGGCAGTGATGTCCGTATCGGCAGCACCCTTATCCACCGTCACATCCTCGGCCTTCAGGTCGGCGTTGTCGGAAGCCTTGGCGTCAGCCGCGCGGATCGCGTCGTACTGGGCCTTGGTGAGCGAGACCACGCCACCGTGCTTGGTGTTGGCGGTGAGGAAGTAATCGTCGGCCTTCAGGACGCTCCACGGATTCTCGGAATCGAGGTTGTCGGCTTCGAGTAGGTTGTAGCCGTAGCGGGCACCGGAGGCGACAGATCCATAGTTGTCGACGAACATGTACCACTTGTTTTCGCCGTTGACCTTGAAACCGTTGGCACCTTCCTGCGCGCTGCCGAGCGTGTGTCCGATGTTGGTCTGGCGCAACACCCAGCCCTTGGCCGGGTCGGTCGCGTACTGGCCCTGGTCGTTGGCACGCCACCAATCGGCACGATCGGTGTATTCCATGAAGATCACGCCGGAACCGGTGGTGCGGTATGTGCGGGAACCGTTCTGCAGCATCGTGGTGTCGATGGTGTTGCCACGGTTGTACTTGCTGTTAGGCACGAAGACGCCGCCAAACATGTAGGTCTCATTGGTGAAGTCCTTGGTGGCGGCCCACAGCACGTGAGTCACCTTCTTGCCGGGCTGACTGTTCTCGCCATCGTATTTGGCGGAGACAGACCAATACACAACGAATGCGCCGCCCTGCTGGTTCTTCGGGTTGTCCTTATCGGAACCGTTGAGCTGACCGTCGTCGTTGAGATCATAGAAGTTCGGCACCCACGTAGCCTCAGGAGCCCATGCCATGCCGATCTCGGAGATGGTCTTGCCGGTCACGGAATCGGTGAGCGTCTGGCTCTTGTTCGGATTGGCAGTGTACTTGTCGGCGGTGGCGGTCTCCAGTTCCGTCATGTCGTTGAAGTGAATGAGATCTTTGGACGACCACACATGCAACTTGGTGCTGTAACCTGTAGCCCACGTGCCCCAACCGGCATTATCGCTGCCGAACACACGCAAATCGGTGGCCAGCACGTAGTAGGTCTTCGACTCGGGGTTGTAGGCGATGAACGGATCGCGCACGCCGGTGGTGGATTCGTTGCTCACAAGAATCGGCTCGCCGCCGTTGAGCGTGTCCCACTGGGTGGCGTCATCACCGCGTGAGATGTCGAGGTAGACCTTTTCGGCGTAGCCCTTGTTGTTTTCGATGAAGTGGACCATCACGTAGCCGTAGGCGTCATCGGCCTTGACCTCGGTGACGGTGACCTTGAGCTCGGCGGTCTTGGCGGCGTCAGCTTCGGAAGCCGCTGTAATGGTGGCGGTGCCGGCCTTCACGCCGGTGACCTTGCCGTTGGCATCCACAGTAGCCACAGCAGGATTGTTGGATTCCCACGTCACTGTGGGATCGGCACCTTCAGGGGTGACGGTTGCGGACAGGGATGCGGAGTTGCCTTCCTTGAGACTCAGCTCGCCGTCCTTCACATTGGAACCGGAAATCTCGATTGCAGTAGGCGATGCGATGCCGAGATCGGCTGCGGAAAGCGCGGAGCCATAAATCATGAAATTATCAAGCAAACCGGTGAAGTATTCACCGTTGCCCCAGTTGCCTTTGCCGATTTGCAGCACACCACCTGAGCCGCCAAGAATACTCTTAAGATCCTCGCCGTTCACGTTGCTCGCCACGAACTTCTTATCGACATAGAGCTTCGCGGTCTTGCCGGAGATGACGAGATCGACATGCTTCCAAGCATCCTTCGTACCGGTGTTCTTGTCGATGGTGGCGATGTCGGATGCGCGGCCGTTGAGATAGCGTTCCACACGGGTCTTGTCGGTGCGGTCGAGCACACCGACGTAGGTGGGGGCGCTGCCGTTCACCGCACCGGCGGTCGGCGCGGCAAACACAGTCCACTGGCCACCGGTCGCAGCCGCCTTGCTGTCGTAGCTGATCGTCACATCATCAAGACCGTTGAGCAGTGCACTGCCATCGGACTTGGTCACGTTCAGCCAAAAACCGCTGCCGAGCTGGGCGGCCTTGCCGTTGTCGTCATCTTTTCCGTTGACGAGATCCACCGTGCCTTGCACGGTGGCCTTAGCGTCACCCTGAGCACTGGCGAATGCACCATCGTCCGGGTCGCTATTGAAATCGAAGCTGGCAATCGGGTCAGCCGTCGCTGTATTGGCCGCCGCCCTGACGTTCGCACTGGTCGTGGTCATCTGCACCGCAGGCGTCGCGTCGTCGGCCACGGCGGTGATCGGCATGATCAACCCCGCGCCCAACGTCGACACCGCCGTCAGGCAGGCCGCCAATCGTGTAACTCTCCTCACTGAGTTTCCTTCCTTGGGTCCTTGCTTCTTTGCAATACTGTGATGGATCATCGTTGCGCCATCGCAATATTTGTTATCGAATTGTTATCAAGTGACACCCGGTCGCTCCTTTATCGACCGCTTCTCGCTCCTGCTTCCGCTTCGCCGGAGCCTCTTCGTTCGCCAGCGCGACCCACTTCCGCCCGAACGACGGCCACCGGAAATCCCTACGAACGACACCGTTCGTGAACAGGAGCACCGATGTGCAATCGCACAGGTTTCTGTAAGCACTCACAATTCTAATGTGAGCGTTCACCTAAATTTGAGCACGCTTTGAGCGACGACGCGAAAGCGGTAACGCACATGCTGATTCCTTGCCATACCTGAAATACCCGGCACCCCTCTTAAAACCGGTTTCATCTCCCCGAATGAACATTTACCCCTTCTCAGCACCCCACAACAAACAAAATCGCACATCATCTGTGTGCAATATTGGCTTGTTGAGCCGCGTGGCCTGCATGTCCGCGTTATCCAGTTCACGGGATCACGCTGGTAAATCCCGTGAACTGAAGACATGTGCAATCGCACACGCAAAAGATTGGAATCAAGCCGAACTCGATGGCCGGCCATGTGCATTTCTGTAAGTTTCTGGTTCACGGGATTTTCAGCCGAAATCCCGTGAACCAGAAACGGCTCCGTACCGAGCGTATTTCCGAGTTGTAGGGCACGCGCCCGGGTACTCGCCACTCCCAGAGCCGATCAACCACCCGAAAATGGCGGAATACCAACGGGCTCTCATCGGCCGCAACGGCCAATACTTCAGCCATTGCCCTACAACTCGGAAATACACCTCCACACGGGCCGATTTCGCGATTGGAGGCTTACGCCGCTCAGGCCTGGCGCTTGCGCTGGAGGGTCAGGGCGATGCCGGCGGCAGCGAGCGCCACGGCCACGCCGCTGAGGCCGAGTACGGCGGCACCGGTCTTAGACAGACCGAGCTTGTTGCCCGTCTTATCACCAGTAGCACCAGCGTCAATGCTCGAGCCGTCGCCCGGCTTAGTCGAATCGCTCGAGCCATCGCCCGAATCGGAACCGTCGACCTTCACCAACGCGGCCTGCGCCTTGTTCAACGCGGCGGTTGCGTCGTCGACGTCCTTCTGCGAAGCGTTCTCGTCGGCATAAACCTTCTCGGCGGAGGCCAACGCTGCGGCGAACGCCTTCCACGAGGCGGCGGTGTAGTCGGACTCGCGCAGCTGCTTGGCGGACGCGAGCGCCTTGGACAAGTCGGTCTTGTCGACCGTAACCGTGTCGTCGACCACCTTCACTGTCACGGAAACGGTCTTGGAGGCCAGCTCCTCGGAAGAGCTCATGTCGAACACCGGCATGCCGTCGGCGGCCCAGTGCACACGGCGCACGAACATGTCGCGGCCGGCAGCATTCACGGATCCGAGATTCTTCGTGGCATAGGCGTGGAACACGTAGATCTGGTTGCCGTCTTCGTCCTCGCTCCACATGCCGTGACCGGTGCCGAGCTGCATCTCACCGTTGAACGGACCGGACTTCTGAATCGGGTAGTTGAGCACCGTCCAACTGGCCGGGTCGGTCAGGTCAGTACCGGAGGCATCCGCTACGGCCAGCCCAGTGGTGTATGTCTTACCCACGCCGGAACCGGAGAACATGAGGTACAGCTTGCCGTCGCGCAGGGTCACGTTCGGACCTTCGGCTATGGCGGCGTTCCACGCATACTCCGGGGTGACGATGCGCACCGGGGAGCTGGTCACATGGGCCGGGTCCTTCGGATCCATCGTGGCGATGTAGGTGGCGCCGAGCTGCTGCCAGGCGTAGTAGGACCTGCCGTCGGCATCCTGGAAATAGGTCATGTCGAGCGACATGCCCACTCCGCCGGACGCTGTGGCTGCGAGCTGCTTGTTACCGTTGAGCAGCGAGGCGTCATTGCGGTAGATCGGTGTCGGCACAGTCCAGTTATCGGGGTCGGCCGGGTCGAGGTCGTGACCGTCGGCATCCTGCTTGAGCTGCATGTACACCGACTTGCCGTTGGACCATGTGTTGCCGTATCCGGCCATGAACAGAATCGTGAGCCTACCATCAATCTCATGAATTTCTGGAGCCCAGAAGCTGTGCATGATGGCATTACCCTCGGAGTCCTTGTCGCCAGCCTTGAGCAGCGACACCTCCTTGTTGTTGTAGCCGTTCGACTGAATCAGGGCATTCGGGTTGCCCGGCTCGTCGGCGAGACCGGAAATCGTGTCGGCCATGCGGAACGGCATGTGGGGCGAACCATGCTGCCAAGTGACGTCACCTTGGATGTCATTGGAAGCGATCATCAGGAACTTGGTTTCGGTGACTTCCTTGCCGTCGGCCTCATGCGTCCACTGCCACTTATACACCGATGGATCGGCGCGGTCCTCAGCGAACGGAATCTGGTATTCGGTCTGCTTGACGGTGCCGGTGACAGTGTAATCACCCACCTTCGTCAGATCTATGCCCTCAGTGTTCCATGAGGAAATCGGCAGGGAGCCGGTAGAACCGTCGGAGTAAGTGAGGTCCACGTTCTTCGGCAGTTGCGCGGTCACCTCATCGATTGAGGCGCCCTTCTTGACGGTGATGTCAGTGAGATTGCTCGTGCCGGTGTTCTCAGAGCGGCCGTAACGGGTGTTGAGCGCCTTCACCGTGGCCTCGTCCACCGCGATGGTGGCACCGGAGCGGAAGTTCGCGATGCCCTGTACACCGTCGGCGGCGAGTACGCCGGACTTGGCGACGGAACCGTACAGTACGCTGCCGTGCTTGGATGTGGAGCCCTTGAGCGAATCGAACGTGGTGTACTTGGCCACGCCGTTGTCATCGGCCCAGCCGACAACATACTGCTTGCTGGCGGTGTCGTACACGGCGTACGGAGCGTTGACGCCGTTGGTCTCGCCAAGGTCGACGATGGAACCGGAGTTCTCCTGTTCGCTATAGGTGAGCAGGTCTTCGGAGGTGGCGATGAGCACGCTGGACTTCGCGGTGGAGTCACCGGTGGCGGTGCCGCGGTTGGTACGCACGGAAATCACGCCATAGGTGCCGTCGGCCATGCGGAACAGGCTCGGATCCTTGAGACTGCGATAGTCATTGCCGTCGAGGTTCTCGTTGAGCTTCTGCGCCTTCGGCGAGCGTGCGAAGAAAATGCCGTAATTCTCGTTGTACGGGGTGTACGAGCCGTCGGCGTTCTGCAGCGCGAGGTGCATGCTGTAGGCGACGTCGCCGTTGTTGGCCTCATTCTCGCCGGTGGCGTTGCGATCGTAGGCGGCGATGGTCGCGGACTTCGCGGCGGGCAGCACCTTTACGGTGAAGGCCTTGGTAATGGGCTCGATGCCGGCGAGACCGTTCTTGGAGAACTCGACGGTGATGGTACCGGTCGTGGCCTCGTCGCCATCGATGGTGATCTTGCCATCCTCGACGGCTACGTCCTTAGTGGACGTAACCGTGGCGGTAGTGCCATTCACAGCCGCCGGGAGGGCGTCTCCGGAACGCACGACGGACGGGATCACGTAGCCGGCCGCGACTTCCTTGAGCTGTTCAGCGGCAGTTTTCGTGGTCGGGTTGACCGTGACCGTGAATTCCTTCGTAGCGGTCTGGCCACGGACCGTGACGGCGGCGGTCAGCGTGACAGTCTTGGCTGCCTCGCCCTTGGCGGGCTGGTTGACCGTGCCGTCAGTCGCGATGACGCTGCTATCGGAGGACGCCCACGTCACGCCGTTCGCAGTGGGCAGCGAAATGAACGGATCGTCGACCGTCGTGGGGACGATGATGCCGTTCAGCACGGAACCGGTGAGTTCACCGGCATGAATTGAGGCATCGGCAGTGCTGATCGCGGCGACCTGATCGGCGGTGAGCGCGGCATCGTATACGCGGAAGTTCGAGACCGCGCCCTTGAACAGGTTGTCGGGCCACGGCGAACGGCCGATGGTGTTGAGCGACTGGTCCTTGACGCTGGACAGTTTGGCCGGCACGGTGCCGGATGCCACCTGCGTGCCGTCGATGTACAGTTTCGCGGCGGTGCCATCAATGGTGGCGGTCACCGACAACCATTGGTCGGCCTTGGCCACGCAGGAGCTGGACTGCACGAGCGTCTCCGTACCGCCCGATTTCAGGCCGACGAGCGGGTTACGCGAACTGCCGCAGTTGAGCGTGGCGAAGAAATACTCCGTATCGGAGCTGTCGTTACCGATGTTCCACAGGAAATGGAAAGCATTGAGCATGCTGGAATCCGCTTTGACCTCCAACTGCACCGTGGCGGCGTCCTTGCCGGACAGCAGATTCGAGGGCAGCTTGACCCAGTCGCCGGTGCCGGTCTTGGCACCGCCGGAAAGGGTGAGGGCATCATCGGCCCAAAGCGAGTCGGCGGAGTTCTGTACTTCGGCCGCGCCAAGCGTAGCGTTCGGCGCACTGTTGGCCACGGTCTTGCCGTCACTTGGCTTCGTGGTGAAGTCGTAGGCGGCGATGAGATTATTGGTCGGAACGGTATCGGCCGCGACCGCCGTGGTCGCGCCGATTCCCATGCCGGCGAGCGCCATCGGCACTGCCAGCATCGCGCCGAGCAGGCGTTTGCCTATCGATGGTTTGGTTGTCATTGGTTTCCTCCTTGCGCGCGGTGATACTGCTTGTCGCGCAGCAGATCTAGATGTTGAGTGGTGAAGTTCGGTAATGGCTATTGGAGCTATGGGGCTATAGAGCCTATGCGTCCGACAGCGTCGTCGGACGAACGTGCGATACGCCCCTCTGATGGGGCCGCGCCATGAAGCAAACAATCCAGTAGGCTGCTTGCTTCACAGCTCGACTCATCCAGAAGGGGCTTGGTCTACGCTGCAAACAGTTCAGGCGCGGCGCTTGCGGAAGGCGTAGGCGGCGCCGGCGGCGGCGAGCAGTATGACCGCGGTGATACCCACACCGAACACCGAGGCGCCGGTGTTGGACAGAGCGCTGCCCGGCTTGGCGGCGGGCTTTTGCGTGCCGTCATCCTTGCCATCGGTCTTGCCGGAATCGCCGGACTTCTTGACCAGCTTGTCGACGGCGGACTGGAGCCGAGACAGCGCCTTGTCCACTTCCTGCTGGTCGGTGGAGTTCTGCAACACCTGCTGCGCGTCGGCGAGCGCGACGGCGAAAGCATCCCAACCAGACTGGTAATCAGCCTTGTTATAGCCCTTCACCTTATCGACAAGCGCCTGCAACTTGGACTTGTCCAGCGTGGAGCCGGGCTCGGCGGCCTTGATGGTGAACGTTGCCGAGACAGTACCGGAGTACTTGCCAGCGCCGGTTACGGTCACTGTGGCAGTGCCAGGTTCGACGTTGTTCGTATAGGCCACCGTGTAGTCGGCGCCTTCCTTGAGCGTCGCGCCATCGAGTACAACGGTCACGGCTGGTTCCTTGGCAGCGCCGTCTGCGGTGAACTCGTTGGGTTCGACGGTGACGGTCGCCTTGGAGAGGTCGATGCCGTTCACAATGACGGTAGCCTCAACCGGCATACGGGAATCGTCTTGGGTGATGCCCTTGACGGTGAAGGTGCCGGTCTTGGCGTAGAAAGATGCGTCAATGGCATCCCACTCAACTGCAACGTCAGAAACGGAACCGTCCGCATGAGTCAGATGCGCGGTCTCCGGCAGCGTCGGAGCCACACCAACCGTTGTCTCGGCAGACAGCGCGTCAACGGACTTCACAGCCACAGCCGGGGCGTATGCCTCCAGCACCTTCTGGTACTGGGCGCGGGTCACGGGCAGCACGGTTCCGTGGCGCGGCTTGCCGCCATCGGAATTGGTCGGGAAGTTCGCCTCAGGCATCTTATTGCCGATAACGGTCCACTGACCGCTGGCGATATCCTCAGTCGCCATCGGCACATAGTGGTTTGGACCTTGATGATAGCTCGGCTGGTCGGCGAACAGGTAGTACTGGTAGCCGTTCGCATCGCCATCGTTGGCCTTGAATAGCGATGGACCTTCGCCGGAAGTGAAGGTTTTACCGTAACCGTTAGCCTGGCCTTTACCGATGTTCGTGGCAACTTCGCTCCATGCACTACCCTTAAGCGCATCGGCGTAGTTCTTCACGCCGGCACCACCAATTGCGGCAGTCAAATCTGTGGACTTCTCCTGACGCAAAGACATCGTGTTTTCATCTTTGTAGATGCGGTAGTAGGTATCCCCTACCTTTTGCACGGTCACATCGATGGATCCACTGCCTGCACCGCCTCGGCGATCAACGTCAATCCACACTGTCGGGTCGGAGAAGTTGACGAAGTCATCGGTGGTGACGTACACCATGCGGTTGTAGGTCAGCTGCTTGCGGCTGTTCTCGTCGGTGTTGTCGTACAGGTTCGAGGCCCAATAGACCACGTACTTGCCGATTTCCTCGTCGTAGTAGGCCTCAGGCGCCCAAGTGTTGCCGGCGTAATCAGAGCTCACTTTGACGTGGCTTTGCTTGGACCAGTTGACCAGATCGTCGGACTTCCAGATCTCAATGTACTTGGAACCGTTAGCCTGTGCACCAGCAAAGCCATTCAGCCCGTTGAGGGGGGCACGACCGTCAATCTTCAGATCGGTGGCGAGCATGTAGAACTTGTCGCCGTCCTTGGACTTCATGATGAACGGATCGCGCAAACCCTTCTCGCCAAACTCGGAAGTGAATATCGGCGTGCCGTTGTTCAGCGTGTTCCAGTCGAGCGCATCGTTGCCCTTGGAGGCCGCGAGGCTGATTTTCTCGCCGCCCACGCCCTCGCCGGTGAAGAACGCCCACACGTAGGCCTCGTCCTTCTCTTCGGCGGCAGGCATCGGCTGAATGGTGACGGTGAAGGTCTTAGTTTCAGTGGCGGTATCGTACTTGGCAGTGGCTTTGAGCGTCACAGTGGCGGCATCGCTACCGGCGGCAGGGCGCTTAACAGTGACCGTTCGAGATTTGTCGTTCACGCCTTCGCCTAGTGTGGCGATATCCTTGCCACCGGTCACTTCCCACGAGATGGTCGAACCATTGTTGCCCTTGGTGGGCACGGAGAAGTTGCTACGGATGTCGTCGGAGTCCTCGATGGTGACGACGTCAAGGTCGGCCTTGGCTTGCTCGGCATCGGAGAGCTGCTTCGGCACGAGGACCGTGTAGTCGGCGGTTTTGGCGTTGTTGCCAAACGTGGCGGTGAGGATCACCTCGGCATCAGCTGCGGTTGCGGCCGGACGAGTGACTGTGGCCTTGCCGGTAGCGTTGTCAACGGCGATGGCTGCGTTGTCCGACTTCCACGCGATGCTCACGCCAGCGGCGCTGGTCGGCAGCGCGAAGTCCTCGGTAGCGGATGCGGGCACAGCGGCCTTGACAGCGGCCTCGGCCTTGTCGAGCACCTGAGCGTCATACAGCTTGGTCACGTCTGCGGCGCTGATGGCAGTGTCGTATACGGCGTAATCGTCCACGTCGAGCTTGGAGTTCGGGTCAGCGTAGGAGGACTTGCCAATGTAGGCGACGAGGCCGCCGTAATTGGTCAGGCCACCGGCCGGAATGGTGTAGGTGGCGTCTCCAACCTGCTTGCCGTTGAGGTAGAAGCTCATGGTGCTGTTGGTGCCGCTGATGACGGTGGTGTACAGAGCCAAATCGCTGGTGGCCTTGGTGCCGGTGGTGGCGGCGTTCGTCGATCCAGGGCCGACTTCGGTGCCCCACGGGCTGTTATTCGGGTCGGCCGCAGTGGCATTGGTCATTACGGATTTCGCGTAGCCACTCGGGTTGGCCGGGTTGAGCAGCCAGTAGCCGTTGGCCGGATAATTGCCGGTCTTGGCCGCGCCGATGTACGCGGCGGCGGTATTGCCGTTGCCGTAATTGTTCTTGAGCCAGATGGAGACGGTAACGTCCTTCTTACCGGCGATGGCCGTGGTCGGCACGCTAATGGTTTGCGAGCCGGTCAGGTTGATCTGGCCATTGGCCACCGTGGCGTCGCCGGATAGGGTGGCATCGCTGTTGGCCGCGCTGCCCTCGTTAGCGATGGTCTTGGACGTCAGTGCGTTATCGAATGAATAGTGGATGATCGGACTGGCATCGATTGGCGATGCGCTCTCGGCACTGGCCGTCATCGGCAGCAACAGACCAGCGAGCAGTGTTGCCATGCCGACCGTGAGTCCGGTTGCCTTTCGTATCAGCTTTCCCATGTTTCTCCTCATTGATAGGGTTGATTGTGGTTGCGCATTCAGTTATGGAGCGAAGTTTTGTGGCCGCCCTCTGATGAGCTGAGCCGTGAAGAAAACGCCAGAGTCGTTTTTAGGCGAAGGCGAACGACAGTGAGCAAATATGAAGCTAGCTGAAAGCTGGTCCTTAATTGCGTTCGAGGTGGCCGCCGTTAGGCAGTCGGGGGAGAGACCTGCGGCGGCAGCCGCGGGATACAGAATCGGCCGAAGGCCATGCCGTTCTTTCGGTGGCTTCGCCGCGGTCGCCGAGGAACTCAACGACCGGCCACGCAAAACCCTCGGGTTCATGAAACCAAGCGAGAAGATCATCGAACTGCTCGACGCCGCGTGATAACCTCAACAACCGACAACGTGACCATGGAAGGCCGCTCAAACCTCAGGTGTTGCAACCACCACTAGAATCTGCCCTTTCGGTAATGAGCAGCATTTTTCTCAGCATTACGGAAATGATTCATTAATTTCGCAAACAATGCGGTTCCTTTCTATATCAGACAGATATTTTGCTCTTTTTGTAGAGGAAGAAGGAGACAATCATCAGGACAAATGCTGCTATATAACGAATAATCGTGAAGTGATATAGAGGAATCGCAATGGCGGAAAGCACAATTACCAGCCATTGTATACCGATAATGGCTTTGTCATCATATACGGTTTCCTTGGTTCCCGTGATAGTGAAGTGCAGTTTTTTGGACACACGCATTTGCACATACGACAAGAATACGAATGCAATCAACATCGAATAGGCCGCTGCCTGGTATCCAAATAGAGGAATCAGTACTGCATTCAGTACAATATTCAGTACTGCGCCACAAATAGAGGCAATCATTATGTATGAAGTTTTTTTGTGATACAACAACACGTTTGCATACATATTGGAAATAGCGTTCTGGAAAATGGCTGCAGAAATTGGCGGCATGATGTAAATCGCTGCCATATATTCATCAGTTGCGATTATCTTGACCACCTCAGGAGCTAGGAAAGTCATCAATACGCATACCGCAGCATAGGTGAGTAGCAGAATCGAAGCGAGGCTC
>OGYI01001651.1_pt1 | contig 20654 bp, 21 predicted proteins | sample 1576521 | NCBI WGS metagenome assembly OGYI01 (sample SAMEA3541484, study PRJEB24748) | human gut metagenome | biome: human gut; feature: human-associated habitat; material: faeces | place: China | collected 2012
GCCACCGCAGGTACCGGACATATGCCGTGGATGGTAATCAAATCCACGATCCCGGTCGGATATACGAAGAGTGTTCGCGAGAAATTCCATAATGATCATATTTTATTTTCCCCGGAATTTTTACGAGAATCCAAGGCCCTGTACGATAACCTGTATCCGAGCCGGATCATCGTTGGATGCGATGAAGCTGATCCAGAAACTGTGAAAGCTGCTCACACATTTGCTTCCCTTCTTCAGGAAGGTGCAATCAAAGAGCATATCGCTACTTTGTTTATGGGATTCACCGAGGCCGAGGCCGTAAAGCTTTTTGCCAATACATACCTTGCGCTCCGTGTCTCCTATTTTAATGAGTTGGACACTTATGCTGAGTCCAAACATTTAAATACAAAACAGATCATTGATGGCGTATGCCTCGATCCGCGAATCGGAACCCATTATAACAATCCGAGCTTTGGCTATGGCGGATATTGTCTGCCAAAGGATACAAAACAGTTGCTTGCAAACTATGAAGATGTACCGCAGAATATGATGTCTGCTATAGTTGAATCTAATAAAACAAGAAAAGACTTTATTGCAGATAGAGTATTAGAAATAGCTGGTGCTTATGAAGCAAATGACGAATGGGATGAATCAAAAGAAAGAAATGTTGTAATTGGAGTATATCGATTAACTATGAAATCTAATAGTGATAATTTTAGGCAGTCATCAATTCAAGGTGTAATGAAACGTATTAAAGCTAAAGGAGCAAAAGTAATTATTTATGAACCAACTTTAAAAGATGGTGAAACATTCTTTGGTAGTAAGGTAGTAAATAATTTAGAAGAATTTAAACAGCAATCACAAGCTATTATCGCTAATAGATATGATAGTTGTTTAGATGATGTAGAAGATAAAGTATATACACGTGATTTATTCAGAAGGGATTAAAATATGAGAATAAAATCATTAAAAATTAATGCTATATTAAATGCACTTAGAACAATATTGGGAATTTTATTTCCTTTAATTACCTTTCCTTATATTTCTAGGGTGTTAAATGTTGAGGGAATTGGAAATATTAATTTTAGCACTTCAATAGTAAACTATTTTATTCTTATAGCAGGATTGGGTATTGCCACTTATGGAATTAGGGAAGGAAGCAAATATCGTGAAGATGATAATAGAATAGAAAATTTTATTTCTGAAGTATTTAGTATAAATATATTATCCACTCTTTTTTCATACGTGTTGTTGTTTATTATTTTAATTGTATTTGATAATTTACATAAATACGCACTGATAATTCTAATATTAAGTATCCAAATTGGATTTACTACTTTAGGCGTAGGTTGGGTTTGCAATGTTTATGAAGATTTTTTATTTATTACAATTAGGAGCATCATTGTTCAAATTATATCTCTTTTTGCTACATTTATTTTTGTTAGAAACATTAATGATTTATTAATATATGCTATTATTTTAACCATCGCTAATTCAGGAGCAAATATTCTTAATTATTTTTATATTAAAAAAAAATATTGTAATTTTTCATTTGTATTAAATTCGAATTTAAAAAAGCATATTATTCCGATCTTGACTATATTTTCTATTTCTATTGCAATGAATATATATGTAAGTGCTGATACTACAATTTTAGGTATATTAAAAAGTGATTACGAGGTGGGAATTTATAGTTGCTCAGTTAAGGTGTATACAATAGTAAAAAATATTATAGCATCAGTGTTGCTGGTCCTTATTCCACGCTTTTCTATTCTTTTTAAAGATTCTGAGATGAAGTATGAAAGAGAAAAGCTATTTAATAATATTTTAAACATATTATCTATGCTAGTAATACCAGCATCAGTTGGGTTGTTAGTTTTAAGTAAAGATATTATCCTTCTTATTTCAGGACCTAACTATCTATCTGCTGTACCTTCGCTACAAATATTATGCATTGCAGTTACTTTTTCGCTATTTGCTTATTTATTTACCCAATGTATTCTGTTGCCGGTAATGCAAGAAAAGTTGATTTTTATTTCTACAACTATAAGTGCAATTATTAATATTGTTTTAAATATTATATTAATTCCAATGTTTGGTGTTAATGCAGCGGCATTTACAACTGCTATTGCTGAATTCGTTATGGTAATGTTTACAATGATTTATTCTAGAAATTATGTTAAATTTAAACTCTGTAATAAAAATATTTTTGATATTTTTTGCGGTTCAGTAAGTATTATCTTGGTATGTATGATTATCTTTTCTTTGAATTTAAATCTATATCAAGAAATATTTAGCTCAATTCTTTTTTCGGCTTTTACATATGTTGCAACGCTTTTTCTTGTTGGTAATACAATTATACGGGAATGGATGGGGATATTAATAAAAAAAGTCAAAAAAATTAACGGTTTTAAAAGCGATGATAAGTATGAAAAATAAACGAAAACTATATATTGATGGATTAAAAGGTTTTGCATGCTGTTTTGTAATGCTTGGGCACTTTTGTGGAGCATATGAATATGCTGAGGACATTTCATTGATACAGTGTGAATTTATGAAAGTAATTACTAACTCTTTTTTTGTTTTTTTTTTAATGAGGAGTTTTGGCTATATTTATTTTTTGTCTTGAGTGGATTTTTATTATGATACTCAAAGATTGATTCATTAAAATACCTAATCAAGAAGGTCATAAATAGATTTTTTAGATTTGCTATACCAATATTTGGAGCGTGTATGATTATTCAAAAATTTGTGGGATATTATAATCTGCAATTACAAACTATTATTACAAATAAATGGATATCAAACTTTTATTTATCGGAAATTAATATCCATTGATATTTTATTAGCTCCTTTAAAAATTATCTTTAAAGGGAATGCAAGTATAGATTCACCTTTTTGGGTAATAAAAGATATGTTCATTTCTTCAATTATAATATACGTTAGTTCTTTAATAAAACATCAAATTTTAGATAAACAATTATGGTGTATAGAGATATACTTATTTATTGTAAGCTTATTTTTTATTTTGATTGATAAACCTATAATTTTTTCATGCATATTTGGTATGTCATTAAATTTGGAATATTTCAGATGTGAAAAATTTATAATCCACAATAAAGTATATGCAGTAATGGCTATTATTTTTATCGTTTTATGTTATATATCCAATAATAGTATAATGTACTGCTTTGGATTTGCGTTACTAGTAATTATTGTCCCTAAAAGTGCGACACTCAAACATATTAATGAATCCCACTTGGCCCAATTATTAGGAAAGTATTCATTCGGCATATATGCTATTCATTGGCCTATCATTTGTTCAGCAGGATGTTGGGTACTCATAAATTATGTGCATAAAGTTAATAATAATGTTTTAGCAATAATGTCATTAATTGTTATTTGTTTTTTATATTATTAATTTCAATTATTTATCATAGTACTTTTGAAAAGATAACTAATAATTTATGTAATAAAATAAAAGATTTATAAAATTTAGGAGGTGAAATAATGCAATTAAATGCTACATCATATCAAAGTATCTTAGATTCATTGTGCAATGAATTAGAATTAAATGAACAGGTTATTTTAAATACTATTGATTCTGGTTATTATATGTTCCAACAAGATCATCAAATATTATATATTGACGATTTATATGAATGTTACTTCAATATTGTGAAGAATCATTTTAAAGGGAATATTGATAAAGTACCATTCTATAGTATAACAAGAAGATTAAAAGATACTGATAATGATGGATTAAGCCTGTTAGAATTACTAACAGAAGAAAATAGTTTTTCAAACTATTTAAAGGAATATGGTTTAACATTTAAATTTAATGATGAAATTGAGATGTATGTTAATGGTAACAAAGTTAATATTCCCGATGATAAGAAATATAAACCTTATCTTAAATATAGATTTTCATATGATTATTCATTTAAAGGTTATGCTTTTGATGATCAATTAATGAATAATGAGATATTAGAAAGAGTTAAGTATGGTCCAGAGTTCTTTGGACATCTTTTTAATTACGTAGATAACGATGATGAAATCATTGATAATTATCTAGAACAAAGTAAATTGTACAAATTTGAGTACTTAGTACCTATTGAAGATATTTACTTTGAAAATTATGAGGAACTAACTAATGAAGAAAAACAATATCACATCTTAGCGATGATGATGTTAAGATTGTATTTCTATAAATATGATAAGGATTTTGTAGAAACTGATGAAATGAATCCACTAATGGTAGTGGCTAATTATAAGTCTCTTTCTAGCAAATATCTTGTAAATAAAACTGAGTTAGATGATGAGGCACTAGGCTATTAGTCTAGTGCTTTTTTATTCTATATAATATCTGAAAATTATGAAAAGATCCATTTTATATAATTGGAAGTTTTTAAGCATATTTACTTTAATTAGGAACAATAGTAACAAATCACCAATGAAGATTAGAAAACATTATGAAAGTATTAATTAATGCAAAAGAATTAGAGTTATCTAATTTGGCTTTATACTCTAATCAAAGAGAGTGTGCTGATTATTTAAAAACTTAATTAAATATTATGAGTTATAGCTAATATTATGATTGTTATATCGTAACGGAGCCATGTTTTTTAATGAATGTATAGTTACTGTTCTAGTACCTAAGCATCACTTCTTTTCATACTTAGAGCCACCGGAAGGTGGCTCTTTTTAAATATAACGTGTATGTCATACATCTAGGGTGATTGGGTGAAAGTTTCTCATGAGCGTAGTTACTAACGAATTATATATCGACTTGCAAGGTTTCAGATAGTCAGGTAAATTGAAAGGGGTATAAAAATATAACAAGAATAAAACATTATTATCTATATTTTTAGAGTCCCTTGAGAAATAATGATTAGTGTATTTTTACCTGACGAATGTTTTTTGTGTAAATCAACGCTACTTTCTTTATTAAAGAAAACCTTGATAGCTATATATATTAAACTTCATTATTACACATCTTTTTGCTTATATTTTATTTGAATTTTAATATTCATAAGCTTTAAATATTATCAGATGTTATTCCTTTATTTCTAATCTTGCTGAGAAATTATCTTTCATACTCGATATATCTTCTATTCCTGAATCAATACGACCTAATGAAATTAAAGAATCGGAGTATCTAAAATCTTTATAAAAAATAGATAAATTTCCCCAAGGAGCATATAAGCACAAATCACCAATGTGTGGTTCAAATCCATCGGGTTCATTTTTTGTTGGTAATTTCTTATTCAAATATGCTATTTTTTCAATATGATTAAAATCTTCAAAAGTCAATTCAAGAGGTAACATATCATATAACGCATTTGCCGCGGGAGTATCATACAGTGTAACATCATATCTAATATCATTGATGGTTAAAATAAGTTTTTTCTCCATTGTCTCTTCCTCGTTTTCTTTTAAAATTGTATGTTTTTGGGGTGACGTCTTTTCTTGTAAATCATTTGTATTTGTTTTCTCTTTATGTGCTAAACAACCTGATAGCAGTATACAGTAACTAAACAGAATTATTAGAATTACTTTTTTTATCATTATACTGCCTCCTTTTGTTTAATAATATTTTTGTTCCATAATGAGCAATGAAAACACATAGACTTATAATCGCTAAGTAGTCAATATAGAAAAATAATTGAAATTCACTAAAATTCATAAATACAAATTCACTTTTTAAAAAGAGATAGGTTAAAAAATCTCTTTTTAAGAAAGCATATATCCCATATAATGCAATGATCATTGAAAGTATAAATGACAATGTTGATAAATTTATAGATAAATGTTTCTTTATTTTTATTCGTTTAATAAGGGTACTCCAATGTATACCTAAATGTAGTCCGATTAGTATAAATCCCCAATAAGCACCTAAAATATGTAACTTTCTTACTGTAGATATATGTCCAGGAATATTTAGGGAAGTTAATATATACTGTGACATAACAATTCCACTATACATTTGAATCAGCATAGATATAAGAACAAGTATATTGATGACAAGATAAATTATTCGTATTATAGAATATCTACCTTTGATTATTTTAGAATACCAATGGAAATTAAGAACATTATGAATAATAAAAAGAATAAACATTACCATTCCTAGCCATTCATGCACTTCTTGTGTAAAAAATTGATAGCCGCTTAGTATAAAAAGACAAAGTATCATTAATATATCAATAGTTATCTTTACTTTTTGTTTCATTCATCCAGCGCCTTTTTTATACATGTTATTGCATTTAAACAACGGGGATAGCCAATATAAGGTAAGCATTGTGAAACAACTCTCATTAGGAATTTATCATCATTACCTAAATTCATATTTCCTTTTGCATGAGCAACTAATTGCGGCTCACATCCTCCTTGCGACATTAAAAAGCAAAATGTAATCATTTCACGATGAACTAACGATAATCCTGTCCGAGTATAGTAATCTCCAAAACAATTTTCTGCTAACCAGCGATTGATATGATTTATTTTCCAAGCATCTTCTATGTGTTCACCAAATATTTGGACTTGAACATCAATTCCATTTTTTAAACGTGTTTCAAGGGTAGTTGTAGTTTGGGATTGTAAGGGTAATGAAATTGATCTTTGGGAAAGTTCATTATTTGTAATTTCTAAAAATGGTAACATTTTCCCAAAACCTAAATAATCACAAGACTGATAGACAGTTTCTTTGATCATAATAGGTGATACTTTTTTATCTAAAGCTTTTGATAATATAAATTGAAATGCTTCTTTTGCCTGACTGCCTAAAAGTACTGCTAGAATAGCAAGATAGCGAGTTTCAACATCTAATTCTTGATTTTTTTCATTAACAACTTCATCAAAGGCAAAGTATTCAAATCTTTCCATAAATTCTTTATCAGTTTCATATAATTTTTTTATGTCCATTTTATAAACCTCTTTCTATGTGATTTTTGTAGTACATATTTTATTACATCCATTAAATATCAATAAATATATTTATTTTGTAGTAAATAATATTAAAAATTAAATTATACTTTTTGACTTCCTATTGACCAAACATGCTCTTCTTTAGCTGTTGCAGTAGTATTTTGTGCCATAACACCAACTAATTGATGTGGGACATAAAGTTCTTCTAAGTAGGCTATATCTTGATTACTAAGAGTAAGATTAACTGCTTTTACTGCACCGTCGATGTGATGCATTTTTGTAGCTCCTACAACAGGAGAAATAACTTTTGTTAAAAGCCATGCTAAGGATATTTCTGTCATAGAAACATTGTATTTTTGCGATAATTCAATCACACGATCAATAATAAGTTGATCTTGTAAAGCAGTTGCATCGTACTTTAAACGAGCATAACTGTCTTCCACTAAGCGTTTAGATGTCTGATCTGGCAATTTTGATAAACGTCCTCCGGCAAGAGAACTGTAAGGCGTCATTGCAATATTATTTTCTGCACAGTATTTTGCCATTTCACGTTCTTCTTCACGAAAAATCAAATTATAATGACCTTGAATAGAAATAAATTTTGTAAATCCTTCTTTTTCTGCCAACGCATTGGCTTGTGCTAACTGATATGCATAACAGTTTGAAATTCCAATATAGCGAATTTTTCCAGCTTTTACCATATCATCTAAGCCCTCCATAATATCATACAAAGGTGTTTGATAATCCCACATATGATAGATATAAAGATCAACATAATCCATTCCAAGATTTTCTAAACTTTTATTTAATTGATTTTTAATATGCTGCTGGGCAGTAATACCATTTTTTATTTCTTCATTTGTACGAGGTAAAAATTTGGTCGCAACAACAATGTCTTTACGTTTAGCAAAATCTTTCAAGGCTCGACCCAAATACTGCTCGCTTGTTCCACTTTGATAGGCAATGGCCGTATCAAAAAAGTTAATACCTAAGTCGAGCGCATGTTTGACAATCTCACGTGTTTTCTTTTCATCAATTGTCCATGAATGCTGACCGTTTTTGGCATCACCAAATCCCATACAACCAAGACAAATTCTTGAAACTTTTAAATTTGAATTTCCTAATTGAATATATTTCATTTTATTGATTACCTTTCTTTAATAACCAATGTTTTCTAACCATTGGATAATTTCTTCTTTTGAATCATTGATTTCATTTCGATAGACTCCAATAACGTTCGTTTCTAGATGTGCAGAATTTGGGAGTTCACTTTGAATATCTTCTACACTTCTTGATAATCCACCTGTACCATGGCAACAAAATAAAACAATATTTTTATCTGATAGATTATTTTCATCAATGAAAGTAAGCACAGGCATAGGTACTGAATACCACCAATTTGGATACCCAATAAAAACAGTATCGTAATCATTTAGATTATCCACTTTTTCTTTTAAGACAGGCCGCGCATTTTTTGTTTTTTCATCAGCTGCACGATCTAAGCATTCATCATAATTGCTTGGATATGGTATTGTGACTTGGGTAGAAAATAAATCACCACCAATATTTTCTTGAATCCATGTTGCTATTTTACCTACATTTCCAGGTTGTAAAATACTTGCGGAACTTGTGGCATCTACATTATCATTTTGATCACCAATAGATTCATAATGTTTAAGTGCGCTTTCTATTGAAGCTTTTTCGTTTTCTACAACTGTATTATCTGCCCAACTAAAATAAGCGATAAGTATTTTGGATGATTCTTTGTTGTCAACAGTGCTTGTTTCAGTAGTGGTGTTTGGTATCTTAGTACATCCTGTAATCATAAATGACATTAACAGCAAAACAACTAATTTTTTTATCATAGATTAGCTCCCCAAATTGATTTCCTGTAACCATTGTCTAATAGTATTATCAGAATTATTTACTGAAGAACTTCCAATATGTAAACCATTTGTCACTGCAGCATTTGGTTCTAAATTTTTGATTTCATTAACAGTATTAGATAGCCCGCTTCCGCCACTTGTACAAAATGGAGCAATTGTTTTATTAGATAAATCATAATTATCAAAAAAAGTATATAATATCATTGGCATATCACCCCACCAGTTTGGATAGCCAACATAAATCACATCATATTCATTAATATTTTCAATCTGATTTGTGATTGCAGGTCTTGCATCTGCACGTTGTTCTTCCTGAGCTAAATCCACAACAGTATCATAATCATCACCGTATGGAACTACGGCTTCTATTTCAAAAATATCTGCATTTGTTTGAGATTGTATTGTTTGTGCAAGATTCTTGGTATTGCCAGACCATGAGAAGTAGACAATCAAAGATTTTGTATCGGTCTTAGCTGGTTGCTCTATAACTGACTGATCAGTTGAATTTGATGGTGGATTATTTTTTTCTTTACTGTTGTTTTGACATCCTCCATAAAGCAGCATAAAACTTAATATAATTAAAATCGAAAATATTTTTTTCATTTTAGAAGACTCCTTTCATTTTTAGGTACTAGCATCTGTAATTGGACCGGTACTTGTGAGATATTCGATGATATTTTCAATCTTTGTTAACTGGTCATTATTCCCTTGTTTTTTTAATTCATCTTTAATCTCAGTAAGGTCTTTAATCATTTGTTCTCCTTCATTTTTGTCTAATAGCCATATCCCTCCATTTCTTTGTGAAGAAAGTTGAAAAGAGAGCAAAATCGGTTCATCAAGTGATATATAATCGATTTCTCCATCAGAGTAATGAATTTCAGTATTACTCATTAAACTATAATAACCGTCTTTATTGACTTGAACATCAATATTCATATTTTCATAACTTTTTGTTTCATCTTTAGAAACTATTTCTATAGGTTTTTTCAATTGCAAGTCGTTAATATTTTTATCTTCATCAGCGTGAACGACAAGGGGTAGTGTAAATAGAAGTAGAATAGTAAGAAAAATATATTTTTTCATCATATCTATTGGATAAAATGAATATGATGTAAACGTTCTACTTCTGCTACACTCTGCATATCTAATATTAAATTTATATGAGTATTCACTTGTTCTATTTGTGTCATTTCTCCTAAAGATAGATTAAAATTTTGAATAGCATAATTTTCTTGTGTACGTTCAAAATATGCTGATTTTAGAATTGCAATAGTTTTATTTTGATTAAGCCATTTTAAAATAATTTGGGCAGATAACTTATTGTAATGATTTCTAAGACTCTGTAATGTTTTGTTATAAAAAATATCATTTTTACCTTCTGAAATATAATGATCATTTTTAAGGGCGTTAAGTACACTTGTTTTACATTTATCTTGGTTTGTAATTTGAAAAACATCAAACAGAATTTTCACACTGTTAGATAGCGGTATAGTTTTCATATATTACCTCCTTATTTTTCTAGTTTTAAGCATTGACCGATAACATTACCAGTTAAAAGATATTGATATGTAGGCATTTCAAACAATACTGGTTTTAGTAATGAGTAGTCTAATTTTCCAGTTTCATTTAAAATATTATCTTCTGCATGAACAGCAGTAATTTTACAAATGTAATTTTCAAAGCCTGATGTTTCATAGATATCATCTACTGTGCATTCCATAACAACAGGAGATTCGTCAATAATTGGTGTTCTAGTTATACCAATGTGATATTGAAATACATTTGATTTATCGATCTTATATCCACTTACTGAACCTACATAGTCAGCTTTTTTTAACATAGATCGATCTACAAAATTAATCGTTAAGGCTCTATTCTCCTTTATTCCACGGTTTGTATAATGGTTAGAGGCAAGGCTGATCATCACATGATCATGACCCATGATTCCCAAATGTCCTACTAGCAGATAATTTGGTTTTTTATCAATCATGGCTCCAACAACAACTAGTGGCGTTGGATATAGTGCTAAGCTTTTTCCAATAGTTTTTTTCATATTAATCTCCTAATCAAATATTTTTTTCTTTATTTATTTCGTATCTTAAATAATCCAATCGAGAAATTTGTTTTTCTTTCAAATGCACCTCGTCAAGGATGCCGTTTCTTTTTTTATTTAACATCTTTATACGTTCTTTTTCACTTATTTTTCCTTGCATCATCAAAAGCATATATTTCCCAATTTCTTCATTGGTAAAACCAATATCGTGAAGTGTTATTATCATGCTTAAACGTTCAATATCACGATCATCATAATGCCAGGAACCCATGACTTTTTTTACTTCTTGACATAGTCCCCAATTCTCATATTCTTTAAGAATTTTGATGGGAATATTATATTTTTGACTAGCTTCATCTATTGTCATTTCATTGAACTCCTTTCTTACAAAAATAAATAAAGGTATTCCAACTGGGAACACCTTCATTATATAGTTTCATTATTTGTAATGTCTAATGCCTATTTTTTATGTATAGATATGCTTTTAAAGTATTTCTTTGAGAATTCTATAAATGTTTTTGTTGCTAAAGGAAAAACTTCATCTTTTTTCCAGGCTAATGCTGTACCATGTGTTAGTCTAGGAGAAAAAGGTATGAAAACTATATTTTCGTAACTATATTTTAGTTTTATACCAACCACGGCTCCGACATGACTCTCTGTTAGTAGTACTTCATTATATTGAAGATTACCAATTGCAATAACTTGAATTTGATTAGAATATTCGCCAAGCCATTTTCTTACCCGATTACTTTGAAAATTGCCGTCAGGTAAAATCAAGGGAACTTCTACTAAATCTTGAGGTTGAATAGATTCTTTATTTGCTAGTAGAGAATCTTTTCTAACGAGTAGACCCCATTGTTCTTCGGTAGGCATGCTGATAAAATTAAATTTTTGAATATCAAATGGTTCTGACATTAAACCAACATCTAATAGTCCTCTTTCGATGTTGTCATAAATATTTTTTGCATTACCACTGTAAAATTCATAGGTTACCCTTGGATACATCTCTTTAAAAGCAGCAATGCAATCTGTAAGATAGTGGGTTGACTGATATTCTCCGCATCCAATGGAAATGACCCCTTCTAAATTTTCTTTCTTATGTAAAAAATCTTGTTTAGTTTTATCTGCTAATGCAAGAAGTTCTTGAGCGCGTCTTTTTAAGAGCATCCCATCTTCTGTCAAAATAATATTATGATTACTACGTACGAATAATTTTACTCCCAATTCTTCCTCTAATTGTGCGATTTGACGAGAAAGTGTTGGTTGAGTAACATGCAGCTGCTGTGCAGCCCTTGTAATATTTTCTTCTCTGGCGATTGCTAAAAAGTAATTTAAGACCCTAAGTTCCATATTTAAACACCCCAAATTTAGTATAGCATATAGGGAATGATTTTAAAGTATATCTAAACAATAGAAATATTTTCTTTTAATCTTATTCATCTTTTCTTAGTATCTTATATATCCTATAATGATTACAAGAGGTGAATGAAATGTTTTTGATACAAAAGATAGAAGAGCTTATGGTTAATCATCCAGATGCTAGATATGCTGTTGGTGATTTTGTTTTGCATGAACAAAAGAATCTTCATAATTATACAATTAATGAAGTTGCCGAACACAGTTATACATCTAAAGCAACTGTTGTTCGTTTCGCGAAGACTTTGGGGTTTGAAGGCTGGCGTGAATTTATGAAAGTTTTTATTAGCGAGATGAAATATTTAGAACAGCATCAAGGGGATGTCGATGCTAATTATCCATTCACTGAAGATAGTTCAGTAGATGAAATTATCAATAATATAAAAAAAGTACAAATAGAAAGCATTCAAGATACAGCTGACTTAATCGAAACAGATATGTTAGAAATGGCAACAAGTTATTTATTAAAAGCTAAGCATATTGTAATTTTTGGATTAAGTCCTAATATTTTTTTAGGTGAGTTGTTTCGTCGTAAGATGATAACAATAGGAAAATCAATCGATATTGCAAAGTTAGGGGAAATGGGGATTATTTCAAGAACGCTTGGATCAGACGATTGTGCAATCATGATTTCTTATTCTGGGAATAATGAAAATGGGGAACCGATGCGTTATTTACCAGTCTTATTAGACAATCAAGTACCTGTTATTGGGATTACAAGTGGTGGAGATAATTATTTAAGGAAGAAATTATCTTGTGTATTGACGATATCTTCTAAGGAAAGACTTTATACAAAGATTTCTAATTTTGCGACAGAGGAGTCTATTCACTTTATTTTGAATTGTTTATTCTCATGTTATTTTGCGAGAGATTTTCAAAACAATAATCATTTTAAGTTACAGCACTCTAAAGTTTTAGAAACACATCGTGTAGCAGTTTTAAATCAAATGAAAGATGAGAAATGAAACTTCTTTTTCTATGATCGATAGAAAAATGGAGTTTCTTTTTTTAATGAGTAAATTCTGATAAAAGTTTCATGAAGTTTCATAAAAAACAAAGAATGAATAGAGGATTTTAAAACTAATTTTCTGATTTTTTGAATTTATTGAAAGCGGTTTTTAAAGGTGCTAAAGTGGGGGAGTGAAAACAAGAAAATACTTTGTGATGGATAATTATAAAGACCGGTCAAATACATTTGTAGTGATTATCTTTCAAGAGGATTTGAAAAAGAGAGAGGATATGAAAATGAGTAAGAAATATAATTCACTAGCAAAGAAAATTGTTGAATTAGTTGGTGGAAAAGAAAATATAAATGAAGTTTATCATTGTGTAACAAGATTACGTTTTAAGTTGGCAGATGAACAAAAAACGGATGTAACTAGATTAGAGGAAACTGATGGAGTGACAAAAGTTATTCAAAATGCTGGGGTATTTCAAGTAGTGATAGGAACACATGTGAGTGAAGTTTTTGAAGAGGTCGAAAAATATGTTGATATAAATTCTAAAAATGTAAGTGAAGTAACAGAAAAAAAAGGAATTGTTAATACAATTATTGAATTTGTTGCTGGAACATTTCAGCCTGTAATTCCTGCTTTATCTGGAGCAGGTATGGTAAAAGCTGTTTTAGCATTGCTTGTTGTTTTTAATGTAATTACCACGGATTCACAAACGTATACATTATTAAATATATTTGCAGATGGAGTTTTCTTCTTTTTACCTATGATATTGGCTTATACAGAAGCACAAAAATTGAAATGTAATCCGATTTTGGCAGTTGGTGTTGCAGCTATGATGTTACATCCTAATTGGATAGCTTTGGTACAGGCGGGAGAACCGGTACACTTTTTTGGAGCAATTCCTTTTACACTTGCAACTTATACATCGAGTGTTATACCTATTATTCTTGTGGTTTTAGTTCAATCTTATGTAGAACGTTTTTTAAATCATTGGATTCCAAAATCAGTTGAGCTTGTTTTTGTTCCAATGTTGACATTCTTAATAATGGGTACTTTAGCATTTTCTGTACTAGGTCCTATTGGAAGTATTTTAGGTGGATATCTTGCTGATTTCTTTACTTTTTTAAGTACGAATGCAAGTTGGGCACCAGCATTATTGATTGGTGGTTTTCTTCCAATTATGGTTATGTTTGGATTGCATAATGGGGTTGCACCATTAGGTGTCATGCAAATGGGACAATTGGGATACGACAGTATTTTTGGACCTGGATGTGTATGTTCTAACATTGCTCAAGCAACAGCATCTGCAGTTGTTGCTATTCGCACTAAAGATAAAAAATTAAAACAAGTTGCAACATCTGGTTCAATTACAGCTTATATGGGAATTACAGAACCTACATTATATGGTGTTAATTTGCCAAAGAAATATCCTTTGATTGCTGCAATGATTGGTGGAGCAAGTGGTGGACTCTATGCTGGATTGACTCAGACTCATCGTTTTGCAACAGGATCTTCTGGTATCCCAGCAGTCTTATTGTATATTGGTGATAATACGATGACTTGTTTTTATAACATTTTAGTTGCTTTATTGATTTCAATTGTAGTAACTGCCGTTTTAACATTGTTATTAAGTTTAAAATTTGAAGGAAAAGAGGATCAAGAAGTAATTACTGATTTAGATAAAAATATAATTTTATCACCTATTAAAGGAGAAGTATTGCCATTGAGTCAATCTGAAGACGAAGCCTTTTCATCAGAAAGTATGGGAAAAGGTATTGTCATTGTTCCCCGTGAAGGAAAAGTTATTGCTCCTTGTGATGGAACTGTATCAGTTTTATTTCCAACAAAACATGCAATTGGAATTATATCAGATTCAGGTGTAGAAATATTAATTCACATTGGAATCAATACTGTCAATCTCAATGGTAAAGGATTCAAAACATATATTAATCAAGGTGATCGTATAAAAGCTGGAGATTTATTAGTAAGTTTTGATATCGATGAGATTAAAGAAGCCCACCTTTCAACTCAAACAATGATTATAATTACAAATTCAAATTCATATGAAACTGTAAAATCAACAGATGCTAAAAATATTGATTTCTCAGATCAATTACTAACAATTCAAAGATAAGGAGATTATTATGTTTTATAAAAATTTAAAACCGTTTCCTCAAAACTTTTTATGGGGAGCTTCAACTTCGGCATATCAAGTAGAAGGTGCATATAATGAGGATGGAAAAGGAATGTCTGTGCAGGATGTTCATAACCCACCTGAAGGAATTACAGATTTTAAGATTGCAAGTGATCATTATCATCATTTCAAAGAAGATGTGAAGTTAATGGCTGAGTTAGGGATGAAAGCTTATCGTTTTTCAATTGCCTGGACACGAATCTTACCAGATGGCGATGGAGAAGTAAATGAACGAGGAATACAGTTTTATAATGATTTGATCGATGAACTTATTTCTTATAATATTGAGCCAATTGTTACAATGTATCACTTTGATCTCCCCTATGTTCTTCATCAAGATGGTGGATGGTGCAATCGTAGAACAATTGATGCATTTGAAAAATATGCAAAAGTTTTATTTGAAAATTATGGTGATCGCGTCAAATATTGGTTAACGATCAATGAACAAAATGTTATGATCAATCACCCTAATGCCATGAATCCTGGAAGAATTCCTACTAAAAGGGAACTATATCAACAATGTCATCATATGTTTGTTGCAGCTGCGAAGGCAACACTCTTGTGTCATGAAATGGTTCCTTGTGGAAAAATTGGACCTGCACCAAATATTACAGCCATATATCCAGAAAAATGTAATCCAAGTGATGTGATTGCTGCAGATAACTGGGAAGCAATCAGATGCTGGTTATATTTAGATGTTGCTGTTTATGGTCGTTACAATTCTCTTGTATGGTCTTATTTAGAAGAAAAAGGATACACCCCAATTATAGAAAAGGGGGATATGGATATAATTGCCAAAGCAAAACCGGATTTTTTGGGTGTTAACTATTATGCTACTGCAACAGTTGCAGCTGCAAAAAATGATGGAACAGATTGTCAACCTCGTAATGGGGATCAACAAGTCATGATTGGTGAAGAAGGTGTTTATCGTGCTGCAAAAAATGAATATCTTGAATTAACTGATTTTGGATGGATGGTAGATTCAATTGGAATGAGAGTCACCTTAAGAAGAATTTATGATCGCTATCATTTACCACTACTTATTACAGAAAATGGTTTGGGAGCTAAAGATAAAATATCAAAAGATGGTTGTATTCATGATGATTATCGAATTGATTACTTAACCAGGCATTTTTATCAAGCACAATTAGCCATTACTGATGGGGTCGAATTAATTGGATATTGTCCATGGGCATTTATAGATTTGGTTAGTACACACCAAGGGTATGGAAAACGCTATGGATTTGTGTATGTTGATCGTGATGAAATGAATTTAAAAGAGCTTAAAAGAATAAAAAAAGATAGTTTTGAATGGTACAAAAATATTATTATTCAAAATGGTCTAAAATGATAATTATATATTTTAATATGGCTATTCATTAATTTAAAAATATGGAAAATAAATGCTAAATCAAGAAGTTTTATCCTAATGTGATACATATTGTTCTTGGTTTAGCTTTTTTCACATCTTTGACAAGCATCCATAATGGATAAATTATTAATAAACAGCAGTATTTTAACGTTTAAAGTAAAATATAGAGAATACATAGTTAAATAGAGATAGTGTCAAAGAAATGTATTTAGTGTCAAATATAGCGTATTTTTACTTGATGAATGTAAATAAAACTAATTTATATACAAATATTTAGACACTGTAAAATTATTTTTTTGTAATTTGTTAATCTAGTTACAGGGAGGTGAGGAAATGTTAAATATTGTTTTACTTTCACATGGACATCTGGCATCTGGAATGAAAAATACAATAGAATTAATAGCCGGGAGACAAGATAATCTATTTACTTATGATGCGTATGTAGATGGCAATAATGATATTAAAGCTTTTTTATTAGATTTTTTAAAAATACATTTAAATGAAAAGGTAATTGTTATTACTGATTTTTTAGGCGGTAGTGTCAATAATGATGCAATTGAATGTAAAAATAATTATGATTTTTATTTAATTACCGGTATGAATGTTTTGTTAGTATTAAATTTAGTTTTAAAGTATTGCAATAGTGAGCTAGATTCAGTTATTAGAGAAAGTATTCAAGAATCACAAAAAATGATTTTGTCACTTGATCATAGTTATGAAATAGAAAATGAAGAATTTTAGGGGGAATAAAAATGATTAAATTATTAAGAGTAGATCATCGGCTTTTACACGGACAGGTCGTTTATTCCTGGTGTTCGCAAATTAAGCCTAATTGTATTTTAGTTGCCAATGATGAAGTAGTAGAAAATGAGATTAGAAAAGCAGCTTTGAGACTGGCTAAACCGAATGAAACAAAGCTAGTTTTTAAAAACATTAATGATTCTGTGACAGCTATAAATGAGGGAAAAACAGATAAATACGATTTAATGATAGTAGTAAATAATATTGAGGATGCAGTTAAATTGGCTGAACAATGTCCACAAGTTAGTAGTATAAATTTAGGGGGAACTAAAGCTAATGAATTAACACATGCTATTTCCAATATGGTTAATGTAACAACTGAAGAAGAATTGCTATTAAAAAAAATTGTGGCTCAAGGAATAGAAGTATTTTTACAGGGTGTTCCAAGCGAACAAAAAAAAGAATATAGATAGGAGTGAGAATAATGGAACAAGCTATATTAGTAGGTTTGGTAGCTTTATTTGGTTATTTAGAGGTTGTTTTTGGTAATTCAATGATACAACGCCCTATAGTAATGGGACCGTTGGTAGGTTTAGTGTTAGGTGATTTTAAGACGGGACTAGAGGTTGGAGCTACTTTAGAACTTGCTTTCATGGGAAGTGTGGCAATTGGTGCAGCATTACCACCTGAAATTACAGCTGGTGGATTACTAGGAACTGCTTTTGCAATAAGCACTGGTAATGGAACTGAGGCAGCATTAGCTTTATCGTTGCCAATTGCGACAATTTCTTTGTTAATAACAAATGCATTTTTTTTAACAATAAGAGCTTATTTGCTTCATAAATCAGATTCATATGCTGTAAATGGCAATGTGAAGGGAGTTAATCGTATGCATATTATTAGTTCGTTGTCATGGCCTATTTTTATGGCTGTATTAATGGCAGGCTCATTTTATGTAGGAGGTCCAACTGTTCAAGCAATATTAGAAATGATACCAGATTTTGTTAATGATGGGTTGTCAGTTGCTACAGGAATTTTACCAGCTTTAGGATTTGCCTTATTAGCTAGTATGTTGATTAATAAAAAAGTAGCACCATTCTTTTTATTAGGTTTTGTTCTATCGGCTTATTTGGAAATGCCGATTCTAGGAATTACATTAATTGGAATTATTATTGTAATGTTGATGATTACACAAGAACGAACAAAAGAAAATATTGTTATTGAAGGAGATATTGATGATGATTTCTAAAATTACTAAGAAAGATATAAATAAATTATTTTGGCGATCTATGTGTGTAAATGCATCTTTTAATTATGAACGACATATGAGCCAAGGAATACAATATGCACTTAGTCCAGCATTAACAAAACTATATGATGACAAAAAAGATTTATCAAAAGCACTAGTCAGACACTCAGAATTTTTTAATTCAACGCCTGCATTATGCCCATTTATTTTAGGCGTGACATTAGCTCTTGAAGAAAAAAATGCCGAAGATCAGGAGTTTGATGAAAGTTCTATTAACGCAATAAAAGTAAGTTTAATGGGTCCGCTAGCTGGAATTGGCGATTCTATTTTTTGGGGTACATTACGCCCCCTTGCAGGCGGTATTGCATGTTCGCTAGCATTAGCTGGGAATTCTTTTGCTCCGATTATTTTCTTATTACTTTTTAATATACCGCATCTTCTAGTTCGGTATTTTGGTTTAAAATTTGGCTATAATTCAGGGATGAAAGCTTTGGTAAAATTTGAGGAATTAGGTCTAACTGAAAAAATATTTAGTGCCGCTTCTATTTTAGGGCTACTAGTTATTGGGGGGATGGTTGCATCAATGGTTAGTGTCAATTTAGCATTAACTATCGGCAGCGGTGATTCAGCAGTTGCAATAAATGATATCATTAATGGAATTATGCCAAAAATGTTATCATTATTAACTACGTATTTGATCTACGTATTAATAAAAAAAGGGATTAAAGTTAATTATTTGTTAATTGGGATTGTAATTGTAAGTATTTTAGGAGCTTTAATTGGAATATTTTAGGTTTTACTAGGAGGATATATGGAAGAACGGCAAATATTAAATACTAAACAGGAATTACAAATTTATTTAAAAGAGATTACTGCAAAAATAAATTTTATTGATTTTCAACAGTATACAACTATTGCAATTTCTAAGCAATTATTGCTGAGTCGTAATTTAACTAGCCATTATCTTAATGAGTTTTTTAAAGAAGGAAAATTAGTTAAAATAAATTCAAGACCTGCATATTTCTTTGATAAACAAGTATTATTAGAATCTTTTAAATTACAAAATATTCAAAATGAATTTTATGATTTGCAAGAATTGATAGTACTTTTGGAAAAAGAATTAAAAAAGGAAAATGTATTTAAACAATTAATTGGTTTTAATTCTGGTTTAAAGAAGGTTGTGGAAAAATGTATAGCTGCCATTAATTTTCCTCCGTTTGGTTCACCATTATTATTAATCGGTGATTATGGTTCAGGACGTTCATATATTGCACAATTATGTTATTTACAAGCAAAATATGAAAATTTAATTAGTAAAGATAACTTATTTTATGAGTTGGATGGTTTAGAAATAAATAAATATAGTCATGAAATCCAATGTAATATGATTAAGGAAATAATTCTAAAATGTAATAGTAATGATTTTCTTTATTTAAAAAATTTTGAATATTTGTCAGAAACTATACAAACTACAGTTATTAATGAAATAAAAAAGAATAATACGGTTGATTTAAGAATGGTTATTTCTAGTACAAAAGAAATAAAGATTTTGAGTTCAATAAAGGATACTTTAATTGAGTGTATGATTCCTAATTTTTCCTCCCGGTCAATTCAGGAAAAAGAACATCTTGTTGCCAGTTTTTTTGAAAATGAAGAAAAACGAATCAAAAAACATATTAAAATTACTGAGCGAACTTTACATATTTTGTGTACATACGATTTTAAGACAAATATACAAGGTCTAAAAGAATGTATTCAATCAATATGTATTCAAAGATATCCATTAGCAAAACAAGAAAACTGTTTGAAAATTACAGTATTTTCTTTACCAGATTATATTTTAAAAAATGCCTCATTGAACCACAAAGATGAGACTAGATT
>OGYI01001656.1_pt1 | contig 20600 bp, 19 predicted proteins | sample 1576521 | NCBI WGS metagenome assembly OGYI01 (sample SAMEA3541484, study PRJEB24748) | human gut metagenome | biome: human gut; feature: human-associated habitat; material: faeces | place: China | collected 2012
GTCGGATAGGATACCTTACTGAGATTTCCATCCTCATTATAAGTATACTGGATCTGATGTGCCTTGATATCATCTGCCGTTGGCTGAGTACTCTGACTGATTTCCGTAAGGTCTCAGGGAGCTTAAGTTTTTGTACTGTGAGGTTCCTGTTTTTGTCTATTGACATTATTTATGAATTACAGAAATGCTTAAGATTCTATAAATACATTCTCATTAAAATATTGCATAATTTTTTCTGTTTCATCTTTAAATGTTTTATAAAAACCAAAATCACAAAAATTATAATATACAATCCCCAATACCTATTATTTGGAGTAATCATAAGTATAAGAAGCGAACTAATAATTAGTAGTATATTTGCTATTATTATTATAAGTTCAGCTTCAAAATATAACGAGTATCTCATTGTCATTATAGTATTTTCACCATTAGAATACATCTTAATTTTTATTTTTGGAACAAATCCCCTATTTTTAATATATTTACAATTCATCATTTGTGACTAAAAATCAAGATTCCGAGATTTTGTAAAATTATTTACTTCTACACATTCTTATTTTTTTGCTTTTTGATACAGCAACTTTTACAAACATGTTTCCCAGAAAATATATTAAAAAACTATTTACTTTCTTTTTAATAATTGTATATCTTCTTCATCTACTCCCAAAAATGAAATAGTGTCTATATTTTCTTTTTTTAATATTGCCTCTCCATCATCCTCTCCGTATTCTGTTAATTTTGAAACGATTACTTTATTATCGTCAATTTTATTTATAACTCCTTTAATTGGGCATTCATCATCTTGTATCATTTCAATTGATACTATATACTTATTATTCATACAAATTTGAAATATGTTATTCTTTAAACTAACTTTATCTTGTAGTTTTAAATCAATATGTCTTTGATTCTTTTTAGAATATAATTTTTCTATTTTTTTCATACTGCCCACTTATCTCTAAATGCATAACACTATCTATTTTTTTCAGAATATACCCATCTGCTAATCCATGAGGTGTTATATGTTTAATTAAAAAATCTTGTCTTCCAATTGCGTAAATATATCCTTCCAAAAACATCGAAGTATCATCTTCATCGCAAAATATACTAACTATATTATTATTTTCTTTTATCTTTATCAATTCTTTAATCATATTTACTCCTTCTTCCATCATATCTTGTCTTCAGACTATGATCTTTCCATGTAGAATAAAATACATTCCACTAGTATAGCACACTTCATTTTTCGCCTGATCATCTCCATGGATTGTTGTCTCTCCGAAATCCGTGACTTCGTAAGGTCTCAGGGAACTTAAGTTCATACAGTATCCTGATATGTCGTTTTCATTCTCCCCTTATGCTTGGATTGTAACATTTCACCATTTTACAGGCAATCAGATTTAGTTTTTTCATCGTTTAATACAAAAAACTTTTTTATTTTTGTGAAATATTATGGTTGACTTTTTTAATAAGTATACCTACTTAATATATTGTTCCATTACTATACAAAAAAAAGAACCCTGATAACTAAATTACCAAGGTCCTTTCCATATTCCCGTAAGAAACTAAATCATATAATCTTAGCTTCTTGCTCTTTCTTCTAATAAAGCTTTTACTTCTGCTTCTGTTTCTAACTGCATTACTTCATCAACTAATGCTTTACATTCATCCATTGTCCACAGAGACATTACTTTTCTTGTAGCAAGGATTGCTGTAGCACTTACTGAGAATTCGTTTAATCCGAATCCTAATAATACTGGTACTAATAATGGATCGCTTGCTGCTTCTCCACACATACCTGCCATGATGTCTTCTTTGTTTGCAGCTGAGATGATATTTCTGATAGAACGAAGTACAGCTGGATTGTATGCAGAGTACAGATATGCAACATCTGGGTTACCTCTGTCGGCTGCCATTGTGTATCCAGTTAAATCGTTTGTACCGATACTGAAGAAGTCTGCTTCTTTTGCAAGAATGTCAGCAATTAAGCTTGCTGCAGCAGTTTCCATCATAACACCAACCTGGATGTCTTTGTCGTATGCGATACCTTCTGCATCTAATTCCTGTTTCAGTTCTTCGATGATCGCTTTGACTGCACGAAGCTCGTCTACACATGTTACTAATGGTACCATGATACGAACTTTACCGAAGGCACTTGCACGTAATAATGCACGAAGCTGTGGTTTGTAAATATCTTCTTTTCTCTGTAAGCAGAAACGTACTGCTCTGAATCCTAAGAATGGATTCTCTTCTGTTGGAAGTCCAAGATATGGAAGTGCTTTATCTCCACCGATATCCAGTGTACGGATGATCACTGGTTTACCGTCAAGAGTTTCAGCTACTTTCTTGTATGCTTCAAACTGAGCTTCTTCTGATGGAATCGCATCGCTTTCCATGAATAAGAACTCAGATCTGAATAATCCAACACCTTCTCCATCACGCTCTAAGACACCTTCTGCTTCGTCTGGTCCACCGATGTTAGCAACCAGTTCCACAACGTGTCCGTCTGCTGTCTGGGATTTCTGTCCAACAAACTTCTGAAGGGCAGCTTTCTCTTCTAAGAATTTTGCTTTCTTAGCTTTATATTCTTCTACAACAGATGCTTCAGGATTGATGAATGCTTCTCCTGTTGATCCGTCAAGAACAACTTCATCTCCATCGTTAACGATAGAAACGATGTTTTCGATACTAAGAACTGCTGGAATTTCCATAGATCTGCAGATGATCGCAGAGTGAGATGTCTTACCACCGATCTCTGTTAATACACCCTGAACATTTGCAGGATTGATTCCTGCTGTCATAGATGGTGTTAAATCTTCTGCTACTAAGATTGTTCCTTCTGGAACTGCACTGATATCTACTTCTTCAATTCCAAGTAAGATCTTAATTAAACGAGTTTTGATGTCGCCTAAGTCAGATGCTCTCTGCTGTGTCAGTTCATCATCTGCCATAGCGAAGATCTGTGCGAAGAAATCGCAAGCTTCTTCTACAGCAGCTTCTGCATTGATCTTCTCTCCATCGATCTTAGCTTCGATCTGTTCTGAGATCGCTGGATCCTGGATCATCATGATATGGCCTTCTAAAATCTCTGCTTCCTGCTCACCAGCAGTTACTTTCATGGATTCAACCATCTTCTGAGTCTTCTCAATGAAAACTTCAATTGCATCGCTTAAACGTTTTTTCTCTGCTTCTGTATCTTCAATAGACTGTTTTGTGTAATTAAGTTCTTCTTCCTTAATCTTAACGATCTTACCGATACCGATACCAGCAGATGCTCCTATACCTTTATACATGTTGCCACCCGTCCTTTATCAAATTATATGTTACACCCATTATGAGCAGTGACTATTCACCTAATCCAGATTCAATCAGTTCTGTTGCGTGTGCAAGAGCTGCTTCTTCGTCTGGACCTTCACATACTAATTCGATTTCAGAACCACATTTGATACATGCTCCGATAATGTTTAATAAGCTTTTAGCGTTGATCTTTTTATCTTCGAATACGATAGTTACGTCAGATTCGAATTTAGTTACGGCTTTCGCTAAAACTCCAGCTGGTCTCATGTGTAATCCCTGTTCGTTTTCAATGACAAATTTCTTTGATACCATAATTGTTTCTCCTTCTCACATATAAAATAATTTTAATTTATCTGGATCTTTAACTGGCTTATCTTTGTACTCATCTAAGTGCAATTCCTTAAAAAAGCATAAAAAAAGACCTACTTTAACAAATGTTCACACTTATTAAATAGGTCTTGCCTGCCTCACCAGTCACAATCCAAAATTCGATAACATTATAATATCAAATTTTGCCTTATAAGTCAACCTGGTTTTGTGACTGATTCCCCATTTCTAAGATCAGTCTTTTGACATAAATGATCAGATACATTTTCTCATCTGCTGAGAGTTTGCAGTTGTAATGCTGCTCGATATGTTCCACGATCTTCTGACTGCACACGTAGGCTTCTGGATACTTCTTCTGATTGCGTTCATAAAATTCAACATCATCTTCTTCGTCTTCTTCTATCGGGCGTTTCTTTGATAAGATTTCCGTCTCAAGATATTGTAAATGTGTTGCAAATCTCTGATATGCTGGATGTTCCGTGTCTAGCACGATTTCATAAAACTCCTGAATGATCGCCATAACTTCCTGTACAAAAGATGATTTACCGCTAAGGTCCAAGGTAAAAATCTTCTCAATCTTCGTCTTATCTAATTCGTCCCCTGTTTTCTTGCGAAATCCAATTCCTTTTCCCATCAAAATAACTTCTTTTCCGTTTGAATCAAATGTACTGACCACGTTATTGTTGATTACTTTCTGTATGATCACTTTCTCGCCTCCTAGATACTTCCAAGAATCTCTTTTGGAATGTATGCTTCTACGTAAATCCCATCATCTCTGTATTCTTCTTTCAAAAGCTGTCCATGACTTCGGATCAGCTGGATCTTTCCTGCTTCCTGATAGCCATACAACTTTTCTAAATATAATTTCTGTTTTTGCAGTATTTTCTCAATCTGCTCTAACAACTGATCGGTTCCTTCGCCATTTTTCCCGGAAATCCTTACCACTGCTTCTGCATTTGGATCTTTTAAGATCTCATCACCATTTAACAGATCGATCTTATTGAATGCCGTAATGATCGGTGATTCGTTAGCTCCTAACTGCTTTAATGTATCATAGACTGCTTCCATCTGTTTCTCTTTCTGCGGGTTGGATGCGTCAACTACATGCAGGATCAGATCACTGTATTTTGCTTCTTCTAATGTACTTTTAAATGCTTCAACCAGATGATGTGGGAGTTTGCGGATAAAACCGACTGTATCCGTCATCAGAATTGTCTGCCCGCCGCTTAGATCTAAACTCTTTGTCGTTGGATCAAGAGTTGCAAACAACTGATCTTCTTCATAAACTCCTGCATTGGTAAAATGGTTTAATAGTGTCGACTTTCCTGCATTGGTATATCCAACGATACAAACCACTGGCAGGTGATTCTTCTGGCGTTGTTTTCTCTGGACTTCTCTGTGCTTTACAACATCTCTTAACTCTGCTTTTAATCTGGAAATTCTTGTACGGATCAGTCTTCGGTCCATCTCCAGTTTCTTCTCTCCCGGACCCCTGGTTCCGATTCCTCCACCTAATCTTGATAAGGCTCTTCCTTGTCCGGTAAGTTTGGATGCTCTGTATTTTAACTGGGCAAGTTCCACCTGGATCTTACCTTCTCTTGTAAATGCTCTCTTCGCAAAAATATCAAGAATGATCAGTGTTCGATCCATCACTTTGGTATCTAATGCTTCTTCTAAATTGCTGATCTGTGCTGGTGATAATTCATCATCACAGACGATCCCTGTCGCATTAGTTCCGTATAACAAAGCATTGACTTCATCGATCTTACCTTTTCCGATATAAGTTCCTGGATGTGGTGTTTCTCTTACCTGGATCACCCTTGCTGCAACCTCGGCTCCTGCCGTTTTGACCAGTTCTTCTAACTCATCCAGAGATTCTTCTGCTTCTGTTGTGTCTTGATCAGCAACCGCGACCAAGATCACTTTCTCTATGATTTCTTTTTTGATTTCTTCCATAATATATATTCCTATATCTATTTTCCTAATTTCCCTAATATCTGTTGGACTGCCATGTCAAATGCTTGCTTCTTCGCTGAATCCCTGCCCATTGTCTGATTCATCATTTGACTTTTTTCAATTCTTTCCTGATTCTCTTTATAATATTTGATCAGGTCCATTCCTATATATTCTTCACATGACCGACAGATATTCTCCATCTCCTCTTGCGTAACTTCCCATGCATCTACAACTCTGTGATCATCCTTGCTGACTGCCAACATTAATGTTACGGGTTCCGTAAATGCATTCGTCTGCGCATAACCCATAGAGATCTCTGATTCTCTCCCATATTGTCCTTTAAATACTTTGTATACTTCGGATGTGTATCTTGACCGTTGATTTTGTTTATAAGAATAACAAATAAATACTATTATACAAAATACAATTCCGATTCCTACGGCCAGAATTAACATTTCATTCTTGTATGATGTTTTTATAGAAACGAAAACATCATATTTCCTTTCTTTTTAATTTGTGATGCTAAGAATCATTATACAACGATTCTTTTTTTGTAGCAACCAGAAAGAAACCTGCTTTGCCATACTTTCTTATTATTATAGGAGATTCCATCAAAATTTCCTATAATATAAGAAAAGATATCAGCTGATCCTAAAACCAGCTGATATCTTTACCTTTATAATTTTTCTTCTGCAACAGACTGCTCGTGTTGTGCCACATTCTCAAATGAATCCCATTTTGTGGAGAACAGTAATAAGAACAGTGTATCGATCACTGACATCGCTGCCATTCTTGTGAAACTAACCTGGTCATGGAAAATGTGTTCTCTTGTTGCTGTCAGCAACACATGATCACATAACTCTGCAAGTGGCGATTTGGATTGATTGGTGATCGCAATCGTTGTTACACCATTATCTTTCACGATTTCTACCATCTTCACAAGCCTTTTGGATGCTCCAGAGGCGGAAATCGCAAAAAATACATCACCTTTTCTTAAAGTTCTGGAAAATGCTTCCTGACTCTCCCAGATTGTTGAACTGACTGCTTTCAATCCTAACTGATTGAACTTGTAAGATCCATCCAGTGCGATCGGAATCGTATCTCCCATCGCAGCGAATTCGATCAGATTGGCATGTATGATCAGATCCACGATCTCTCTTAATTCCTCTGGATTAAAATTATGAAACGTTGCTTTGATCTCTTCTACTTTACTGATCATGATATTATTGAGTGATTTGTCCATCTGATCGATATCGATCTCGTTCGATATCACCTGTTCTTCCTGCTGCCGTTGTTCTCCGGCCAGCTTTATCTTCAACTGATGAAATCCCTTACATCCGATCTTCTTACAAAAACGGATGATCGTTGCCTGGCTTGCATCACAGTGAGATGCAAGTTCTGATACAGACATCTCGATCGCTTCAGATGGATGACTGATCAGATAATCGGCTACTTTCTTCTCTGCATCATATAAACTATCATATGTTGAAAAAATCTGGTCTCTAACTAAGATATCACTACTCATACTACTCCTTTCTAAATCTCAGGAGCATTCTGTATGAAATACCTTTCTGCCTCACCGCTCCATAAATTACCATTGCGTTCTACGATTGATTTTAATTCTCTGATATACTTATCATCACTGTTTTCATCGAATTTGTCAACCTCTGTTAATGGAAATTTTTTGTGCGTATAGACAATTTTTTTACTTCCTTCAAGTTCTGGTAACGCCTTTGTTATTTCAACCGCATGGTCAAGCCCTAATATATGTGTTGCGATCTTTGCAACATTGACTGTCTTGTTCTCGATCAGTTCAATGGATTGTTTCATATCTTCTGTATTTCCACCACTTGTCCCCACAAAATGTGTAGAATTATAATGAATATTATAGAAGTTTACTCTGGATGAAAATTCTTGATCAGCAGGTCCTGAGAAGAAATTCAAACATCCATCGAATGCTAACATTTTAACTCCGTATGTTACCATTTCTTCATTTGGGGCAAAGATAAAGACGTCATCAAATCCTTTTTCTGAATATTTACGCAGCTCTTTATTGATATCTGCTATATCTCTTGTATTGACATATACAAGATCTACACCATTCTTCTTTGCTTCTTCTACTGTGTATAATCTTGCTGCCATATCAATCTTCTTCTGTGTTCTTCCTGTGACAACCAATGTCTTTGGTTTCTTTGGTCCATGAATCGCAAAGTCGATCGCTAAAAATCCCATTGGTCCTGTTGCACCGAGAAGTGCGATCGCTCCACCTTCTTTAATTCCCATCACATGTTCATATGAATACATTTTCTTCATATGATACTGTGCATTAAATGCACCTACGACACATGACAGTGGTTCAACGAGAGATCCTTCAAAGAAGGAATCTCCGTTGTATTTTAATAGTGAACCATTTTCCATAACCTGATCAGAAAAGATGATCATTGTGGCATCTCCTCCCATATGATGAAAAGAATATCCTGGGGCATAGCCTCTGATATCTCCAATGTTAGGCTGAATGACAAATTTGTCACCTTCCCGATACTGATCTTTCCATTTTTTACCGACCTTTTTGATCGTCCCACAAAATTCATGTCCTAAAATGATCGGATTTTCACTGATATCATCTGGTACTTTTTTGTGTTTTTGTGCCTGGGTAATCGCTTTGTAACTGGACATACATAAACTGTCTGTTACAACCTCTGCCATAATTTCATCATCTTGCATCTCTGGCAGTTCAAATTCATCCAGTCTTAAATCCATTTCTCCGTAAAGTCTTACTGCCTTTGTTTTCATAACTTTCCCCCTAACAGATTACGCTAAAATTCCTAATCCATATCCAACAATACCTACTGCAAATAAGATAAAGATAATTGCCAACATTCCATGGGCTGATACAATTAACTTCATTGCTCTCTCTCCTTTAACACAAAATTTATTTTTTCACTTTTGTTTTATGTGAAATTTTATTTTGTAACTTGATTATAGTCATAAACTATAATTTCGTCAATTGATTTTCCGAAAAATTTTATTTTTTGTATAAAGTCATGATTTTTGGTTTCTATTTTTGTGTATTTTGCACAATTTTCAATTAATCTTTTCTGTTTCTGCACAAAAAAAGAAGGACTTTCGTCCTTCTTAACTCTTATCATAAAATTGCCACGAAATTATCGTGTCTCCAAAAATGTCAGCTCTTTCTTGCCATTCGCATCCTTTGGATAGGCTTTTACATAAGCTTTTGCATAACGATATGCTGTATCGAAATCAAACATGGATTCATACGCACTGATCCTTGCGAATAAAACTTCCTTCTTATTCTCAAGATCCTTCTGTTTTAATGCTGTCTCGATCACTTTTAGCCCTTGTGTATACTTCTCCTGTTTTGCCAGCACCGCATATTTTGTACAATAGATCTCTCCATTGTCTGGATGCTCTTTTATTCCCTGATCACATACATCTATTGCTTTGTTTAGCTTCTTCTGCTGGGCAAGGCAATATGCTTTCAAAGAATATGCCCGGCTTTCTCCATGATCGATCAGCTGATCATAGATCTCTATGGCTTTCCCATACTCTCCCATCTGGTAAAGAGCCTCTCCTTCATAGAATAAAACATCTTTCTTTTGTTTTGTGAAAATGAGAGTGAATTTCCCTGCTGCATGGTCAAATTGTTCGTATGCTTTCTGATATTCTTTCTTATCAAGATATGTAATTCCTTCGCTTGCTGTCATTCTTTGGCTGATATATCCAAATCCGCAAAAAGCAGCCAGCGCGATCAGGACAACTATAACTGCTGTAATGATTCCTTTTCCTTTACTGTTCATAATCTTTCTCCTGCTTTGCATTTTTAATTCTTCTGCCTCTTAGTATAACAAATTCTCTTTTCGCATACAAGCTAAGCCTTCCTATATCTTTCTTTCATTATTTTGTAATATAGAATCCAGAACTCTTTCGCTGTGTGATATTTCCACATTTATCGATAAATCTTGCGTAGATACTCACTTTTTTGTTCTTCTTTTTGTAGGTTATCTTATTCGCCGTTTTCCATCGATATTTGGATGCTTTTTTGCCTTTTGGCACGATCTTATATTGTGTCTTTGATTTCCCGCTGATTCCATAGGATGCTGAAAATACAAATTTGGCTGACTTTTTGATTTTTTTATTGTAAGACGTTTTTGTTGACGTTTTTAACGTCTTGATCCCTGATCTGTTAACCTTGATCTTCGTCTTTGTTGGTGCTTTTTTATCTACCGCAATTCCTGGAAGCTGCATCTCATCTATCCCTGCATCTGTGACAAACCTCACATAGACTCTGCCTATCATACCATCTTTAATCGTTAATGTTGTACCGTTTTTGTATGGCACGCTTCCTTTGGAAGCTCCTTTTTTCACAAATTTGTACTGAATCTGTTTTAGATTTGTGAAGCTTTTTGCCTGTGCTGAAATCCTGATCTTGATGTTTTTTCTCTCATAATGCTGATATGCTGCAGAGGCTTCCGAACGAAGTGGTGTCATTTTCTTCTTTGTATTTGCCTGCACTGTAACTTTCTGCATCAATGGGGTACGCTTCTGTTTCACTACATAGCCCGCATGACTTGGTACATTGCCGCCTTTTTGTGCTGACACACTTAGATTCTTACCATCAGACGATACTACGATTGTTCCTTTATCTGATGTCTGATAAACATCCATTCCTGACAGATCACGAAGTACATTGCTCTCTGGTGTCTGGTTTACATTTTTATATCCATTACTGATGATCGCAATACTTGCACCTGTTCGATCGATCAGATACTTATGATCCGAATCGTATACATAACGACCTTTCGGTTTATCCTGCAAACGAACATCCTGATATCCATGATGCGGCTGCTTTAATACCTGTGCACTTAAATCGTAACCTCTGGCTGCAATCTTTTTGATCGTTTCCTGCTGTGCATCACCTGTCATTAAAAATGAATTACTGCCATAAACGATCCTTGTCACTATTGAATATTTATTTACCTGTCTTGTATTTAAATTGGGGGCATCCTGTGCTCTTCCATACCTATAGGTATTGTCTAACGGACCATAAAAAGTCATTACCGCTTCCCCTAATTTTATGGAGGTTCCGGCCTGTGGCACAACATATTGGATATGAAATGATGCGTCTTTGTATGAATTCCTCTTCTCTAGTTTCTTCTTGAATGTCTGATACGTCTGTGTATCAAATGCTGTCCATCGGGCTGTTTCCTCTGTTTGCTTTTCTTTATCTTCGCTGCTTTCAAGATATTCAAACTCCAATGGATTTCCATAAATCGTATCGATCGTAATATTCTTATCTTCTAGTATCTTTTTCATTCCACCGATATGATCTCCGTGTGGATGAGTAAGAACAACAAATTCCAGATGCTTTACTCCATGATCCAGCAAATACTGGTGCACACGGTCTGATACATCAATCGTATCGTGATCTGTTGTCTCGTAAGAATAAGCCCCAGAATCAACCAGAGCATACTTCGCGTTTTCTCCTTCTCCATATTGAAGCAAAGCTCCATCGGCGGCTCCTACGTCAATAAAATGAATCTTAAATGTCTGTGCTGCATTAACTTTGATCGTTTGATCTCCCGATACGTGCAAAACAGTGATGCCTGTAAGCATCACTGTCAGCAGTACCGCTATGATCTTCTTTGTAAAATATTTCATACTTCCATCCTAGCGTTTTCTTTGTTATTTCTTAGTTACGTAAAATCCGTTTGTCTTCTTTGTTGTGATATTTCCAGATTTATCAATATATCTTACATATAAACGAACTTTTTTATTTCTTGTCTTATAAGTTACACTATTTCCTGTTTTCCATTTGTACTTGGAAGATTTTTTCCCTCTTGGTACAAACTTATACTGTGTCATGGATTTTCCACTGGTTCCATAATTTGCACTAAATGTAAATTTGACAGACTTCTTGATCCGTTTACTGTAAGTATTCTTCGAAGATGTTGACCGTGTTTTGATTCCTGACTTATTCGCTTTGATCTTCGCACTGGTTGGTGCTTTCGTATCAACTGTAAATCCAGGAAGTTTGATCTCTGTTGATCCTAATGGTGTATTATATCTTACATAAAATCTTCCACAATTTCCATTTTTGACTGTATAGGAACTTCCTGTCTTATATGCTATGGTTTTATTATTCACACCTTTTGGCACAAACTTATATTCAATGCTTGTCAACTTTGTAAATCCTTGAGCTGCTCCTGAAAATCTTACAGTAATATTCTTCTTTTCATAACGATCATAAGTATTCGCAGCATCCACACTCGTTGCTGTCAATGGCTTTGTTGTGTTTGCTGTGATATTCATGGATTTCATCACTGGAGATGATGTTTCATCATCACTTTCTTTTCCTTTGACACTTGGCTGGTTATTTCCTTTCTCTGTCTGGATAGATAACTGTGAGCCATCGGATGTTACAATGATCGTTCCACGGTCTCCTGTCTCATAGACGTCTAGTTTTGATAAATCTCTTAAGACTTTTGTATATGGAACACCACCTGTATTCATATATCCATTACTAATGATCGCAATACTAGCCTGTGATGCATCGATCACTGTTTTATGATCAGAATACTGGTAGCCATTGGCTAATTCTTCTTCTGTGACATCCTGAAATCCATGATGTGGCTCCTTGAGCACCTGTGCTGTCAGATCATATCCCTTCGCGATGATCTTCTCGATCGTTTCTTTCTGGGCATCTCCAGTCATTAAGAAAGAGTTGCTTCCGTAAACGATCTTTGTGACGATAGAATATTTATTTTCCTGTCTTGTATTCAAATCAACTTTACGTCCATACTGGTAGTCATTCTCCAATGGTCCGTAGAATATCATCTTTGCTTCTCCTAAGTTGATCGTTTCGCCAGCTGTTGGTACTACATAATCTACTTTTAGATTTTCTTTCTCTGTTTTGTCTTCTGCCTCTTCAGCAAGTTTCTTTCTTGCTTCTAAAGCTGCTTTAAAGTTCTTGTATGTTTGGGTATCAAATTCTGTCCAATTTGTTTCATCTGAAGACTGCTTGTTCTTATCTTTGCTGCTTTCCAAGTACTGAATATTCAGATCATTCCCATAAATCTTATCAATCTTGATCGTTGTATCAGAAAGAATCTTCTCCATACCTCCAATATGATCCTGATGAGGATGTGTCAGAAGTATAAATTCCAGATGTTTTACTCCCATCTTATTTAAATATTCATAGACTGGTGTCTTTGTAGTATCAATCGTCGTATCCTTTGTATTATGATACTGGTTTGCTCCTGTATCGATCAATGCATACTTTGCTTCTGTTCCTTCTCCATACTGTAATAACGCAGCATCTGCACATCCGACATCAATAAAATGAATCTTAAATGTCTGTGCTGCTTTTGCCGTATGCATTCCATGCCCAGTTACAACTGTTGTGCAGACCAATATCCATGCCAGAAAGCACACTGCAAGTTTCCTTATAATGTTCCTCATTTGTTACTCCCTTTCTTTGTTTTTCATCTTTATTCTTGATATTTCTTTTTTACATTCGAATTTTAACACATTCTTAATATTTTTGCAATTTTTTTGAAATATTTTATCAACTCTTTTTTACATGAACAAAGGAAGAGTTCCTTCTTTGGAAACTCTTCCTCTTAACTTATCATATTCAATACTATATTTCAAGACTCTATATATGACTATCTGATCTTATCTAAGTGCCAGATATCATCGACATATTCCTGAATTGTACGGTCAGATGAGAACTTACCACATCCTGCTGTATTGGTCATCGCCATCTTAGCCCATCCTTTTGTATCTCTATATGCTTCTTCTACTTTCTTCTGAGCTTCTGCATATGAACGGAAGTCTTTTAAGATAAAGTACATATCTGCCTGACTTCCTGTATCACCAAATAACAGACTCTGGTACAGATCTTTGTAAAGTTCTGGATCACCATTTGCATATGTTCCATCTACCAACTGATCTAGGACTTCATGGATGTCTTTATCATTCTGGTAAATCTCATATGGATGATATCCACCGTTATTCTCATAATTGATAACTTCTTCTGAGCTCATACCGAAGATAAATGCATTCTCAGCTCCAACTTCATCAACGATCTCTACATTCGCTCCATCCATTGTTCCAAGTGTTGGTGCACCATTTAACATGAACTTCATGTTACCTGTTCCTGATGCTTCTTTGGATGCTGTTGAAATCTGTTCGCTGACATCTGCTGCCGCAAAGATCCATTCTGCATTAGATACACGATAATCTTCAATAAATACAACCTTTAACTTACCTTTGATGGATGCATCATTATTTACTTTATCAGCTACAGAGTTGATCAGTTTGATCGTCTGTTTTGCACGAAGGTATCCAGCTGCTGCCTTAGCACCAAAAATAAATGTTCTTGGATAGAACTTCATATTTGGATTCTTCTTTAACCGATTATACAGATACATCACATGTAAAATATTCATCAGCTGACGTTTGTATTCATGAAGTCGTTTTACCTGTACATCAAAGATGGATGTTGGATCAACTTCTACGCCATTGTGTTCTAAGATATATTTTGCAAGACGTTTTTTATTCTGCAGTTTGATATCCATAAATTCTTTCTGAGCTTTTGGATCATCCACATATTTCTTCAGTCCTGACATTAAAGAAAGGTCTGTTGCCCATGTGTCTGTTCCAAGTTTCTTTGTTACCCAATCTGCAAGTAATGGGTTTCCATGCATTAAGAAACGTCTCTGTGTGATTCCATTTGTCTTGTTGTTGAATTTCTCTGGCATCATCTGATAGAAATCTTTTAATTCCTGATTCTTTAAGATTTCTGTATGAAGTTTTGCAACACCATTGACAGAATATCCTGCTGCGATCGCCATATGTGCCATACGTACCTGTCCATCCCAAAGGATCGCCATCTTCTTGACTTTCTCTTCGTTTCCTGGATACATCTCACGGATCTTGTTTACGAAACGACGGTCAATCTCTTCTACGATCTGATATACTCTAGGAAGTAATTTTGAGAATAAGTCGATTGGCCATTTCTCTAACGCTTCTGCCATGATCGTATGATTTGTGTATGCACAAGTCTTTGTTGTAACTTCCCATGCTTCATCCCATCCAAGACCTTCTTCATCCATTAAGATTCTCATAAGTTCTGCAACAGATACTGTTGGATGGGTATCGTTCATCTGGATCGTCATCTTCTCGTAAAGTTTTGTAATGTCATCGTGGTTTTTCTTATATTTGGCTACTGCTGCCTGTAAACTTGCAGATACAAAGAAATACTGCTGTTTTAAACGAAGCTCTTTTCCTTCGTAGTGATTATCGTTTGGATATAATACTTCTACGATGTTCTTTGCAAGGTTCTTCTGTTCTACTGCTTTGTCATATTCACCTTTATCAAAAGAATCCAGCTGGAAGTCAGTAATTGCTTCTGCATCCCAGATCCTTAGTGTATTAACGATATGATTTCCATATCCTACAATCGGATAGTCAAATGGGACTGCCATAACTGACTGATAGTTCTCCTGAATAAAGTTGGTTCTTCCAGTTGCTTCATCATATTCTGTACGGATATTTCCACCGAAACGTACTTCTTTGGCATATTCTGGACGTTTTAATTCAAATGGATTTCCATTCTTTAACCATTCATCTGGTACTTCTATCTGATATCCGTCTTTGATCTTCTGCTTGAACATTCCATATTGATAGCGGATTCCGCATCCATATGCTGCATATCCAAGTGTTGCCAATGAATCAAGGAAACATGCTGCTAATCTTCCAAGACCACCATTACCAAGTGCTGGATCTGGTTCCTGATCTTCAACGGCATTCAGATCTACGCCTAATTCATCGAGTGCTTCTTTCACTTCTCCATACATACTCATATTAATGAGGTTATTTCCAAGTGCTCTTCCCATCAGGAATTCCATGGACATATAATATAAAATCTTTGGGTCTTTCTCTTCGTAGGTCTTCTGAGTATCCATCCAGTCCTCAATGATCCACTCTTTCAGGGCATAAGCCACAGCCTGATAAATCTGCTGCTGGGATGCATTATCAAGCTCAACTCTGAACTGAGTCTTTAGATTATTGAGTACTTCCTGTTTAAACAGTTTCTTATCAAATCTTTCTGTTTTCATGATTGTCTCTTCCCCTTTCGTATTCCCAGTGTGTTATTAATTTTATCATATAAATTGGAAATATGATACAAAAATTACAAATATCATTTGTATTTTTTTTCGTAAGTTCTTCTATTTATACAAGCTAGCTGCCACACATAATTTTCCATATCCAATTTCATTGTTTGGATAATCCAAAAATCCATTCATTTTCCTTGCACCTTTATGAAAATAGGCTTTTATCCGCTCTCCATACAAATAAGGATCATTTTTTCTTATGATCCCCCATTCCATCAAAAGAGCTGCCGCTCCTGTGACAAATGGCGTTGCCATTGACGTCCCGGACAAGCTGTTTTCACCGCCTCCCGGTGCTGCTGCCAAAATTCCAACTCCAGGTGCCACAAGATCTGGTTTCTTTACACCATATCTTTGATCACCCCGCCCCGAAAAATCTGCATAGGACTGATATCTGACATCATACGCACCTGCTGAGATCACATTTTCTGCAGTTGATGGGATTGTTAAAGTAAACTCTTTATCTGGCTCTAAAAATCTAGTTTCCTGATTATTTCCTGAGGATACCGGAAGCCACATCTGATATTCCCCATTTCTGATATTTCGTGGAATCAATGTAAGATCCCATTGTCCACTCTCTATATGTTCCCCCTCTTGCACAATAAAACTAAGGAATATTTCCTGTCTTACATTGTACGGTGTTGGGTAACCATTGTATACAAAGACGATCGTATTTCCATATGAATATTGTGACTTTCCCTGTTGATCTGTGATCTCATAAGATATTCCCGATGGAGATACCAGCTGTATTCTTAACTCATCCACAAAATCTTTCCATATCTGGAGATTTAGATTCTGTTCAAATGGTGCAATATCCAATAAGATTTTTTGTTGTTCCTTGATCAGCTTTCCTTGTTTATGCTTCCCACTATTTCCCTCATTTCCTGTTCCAATGCAGATCGTACATTTCCATTGCTGTGCGATCTGTGATATAAATCTTTCTAACAAAGAATTTCCTCTGTGGTCTCCATAATTATGTCCATAACTGATATTGACCGCAACCGGCCGTCCTTCCTGTGATGCTTCATTGATCACATATTGTAATGCTGTCATCAATTGTGTCGTCCTTGGAAAACCTTTTTCTCTCGTATCTCCCAATTTCACAACGATCAGTTCTGCCTCTGGTGCAACCCCGTTTGTCCCGGCACAGATCGAGGCTACATGTGTTCCATGCCCAGATCGATCCCTGCTTCGAAAATCGTATCTTCCACTTTCTGAGTGCAATACTTTATTGATTTCTTCTTTCGTATAGAGATTTCCGTTAAAAAATGGTTTTGGCGGACTTCCTTTGACCGTTTGATCCCATAGTGCATAAATCTTAGTATCCCCATTTTCATCCACAAAATCCGGGTGAAAAATATCGATTCCTGTATCGATCACAGCGACAAAAACACCTCTTCCAGTCAATGAAAGAGGTGGATTCTTGACCGACAACATGCAAGATGCCGCTATCGATGGTTGTCGGCTTAATAATAGATTTTTCGGTTTTTCTATATAAATAACTTGTTCATTTGCCCCAAATGCTTCCAACTCGTCTTCTTTTATATAGGCGATCGCATAACCCATACTCAACGGTTCGATCCTCGTTGTGTCTGACCATCTGATCGTATCAAGTGTGCCTGCGTAGCGAAATATGATCTCCCACTGATCCGTTTCTTTATCGTATCCTGCATCTAAATCTTTGGATTTCTCCCGTTCTTCTTCGCTAAGATCCAGAGCTAGATTTAATTGATTTTCAAACTTTTCATCCTGTTCCATACGCTATCTGTACACTTTCGTTTTTCTTATCTTATGCAAAATCTGTGGGTTTTATTCTCAGATTGCTCATATCTCTTTTTTGCAGTATTTCCATACGGATGCACAAATTCCATAAACAGAAGATGCTGTCATGATCCCTGCCGCAACCGCCACTGCGATCAGCATTGTTTTTTGTCCATATAAATAAAATAAATGCCACTGTTTTGCTAATACATAATTCATCGTATAGTATAAATTTCCACCTGGCACTAATGGAATGATTCCCGTGATCAAAAATACTGTTACAGGAGTCTTTAAGATCCTTGCCATTGTTTCTGCATAGATCGTCGCAACTGCGGCCGCTGCCAGGTTCGCCACAAATGTACTTGGCATCTCATTCCACACGATAAGGTAGGCGATCCATGATACCATCCCAGAAATCCCAGCCATACAAAGTTTCTTCCCTCGAAGGTTATAAAGTACTGCAAATCCAAAACTTCCAACAAAACTTGCCAGTACCTGTATGATCTCTGCTTTCATTTATAACACACCTCCTAAGAACATCAATGCCATAAAAGAACCTGCTGCAAGGAATACAGCTAACAGTATCGATTCACAGACTCTTAAGATTCCTGACATCATGTCTCCACCGATCATATCCCGAAGTGCATTAACAAATGCAACTCCTGGAACCAACAGCATGATATTACCGATGATGATCTTTCCATAATCCTCCGTCAGTCCGAATTTTGCACTGATATATGCAAATGCTGCAACAAAAAATGATAATAGAAAGTTTAATACCATTTCGTTGGGTGCTAAGATCTTAATATATCTTGCAAGGACCGCGACAAATGCCCCTGCGATCATTGCTATGATCCCTTCTGTAACACCACCTCCATAAAATGAAGTCCATGCTGCTGCAATAACCGCTGATGTAAGAACTTCCTCTGTAAAAACGACGAATTTTCCCTTTTTAATCTCTACGATCTTTCGTTTTACCTCCTCTTCTTCCGGAAGTTCTTTACACATATATCGTGATAACTGATTTAACTCATCCAGTTTGGTAAAGTCTGTCTTATATGACTTGATACGCTTTGTCTGCGTTAAGATTTCTCCTTTTTCATCTTCGATCGTTGTTACAATACTTGATGTGATAGAAAATACATTGGCTTCTTTTGCTCCATACGCTTTACAGATTCTTGAAATCGTATCTTCTACCCTTGAAACACCTGCTCCTGATACCAACATGCATTCCCCGATCTCCATTGCGTATTTTAATACTTTTTTCATTTCCATAACATCTATCTCCTGCTATCTATTGTATCGAAATTGACTGTATTGTAACACAAAAGAAATCCTTGTGCTATGATCACACAAGGATTTCATGTAAAATTCATCTTTTGTTTACATTTCTTCGAGATGAAAAGAAGATTAATGCTATTAATCATCAATCTTATGTGTCCAAGCAACCGCCAATGCACCTGCACCGATATGACATGCAACACTTAAAGATAATGGATCTTGATGGAATTCCATTCCTGGGAATTCTGCCATCAGTTCTTCTTTCCATTTAAGCGCTGCCTCTTCATCTTTTGTATATGCAGATTGAAGATATGCGTGTTTACCAAAATCTCCATCTGGGAAACGCTCTTCTAACTCTTTTCTTACTGCTGCGATCATCTTTTTCTTTGCCTGTTTGACACCTCTTGTCTTCGCAAATGCATCCAGCTTCTCGCCATGGATCTGTAAAACTGGTTTGATTCCAAGCACTGTACCGATGGCTGCTCCTGCTGCTGTAACACGTCCGCCTTTCTTCAGATACTTTAGCGTATCTACCATGATATAGATTCCGGAATCTAATTTGTCTGCTTCTAAGATGTCCTTGATCTCTTTGGCTGACTTTCCTTCTTCCGCTAATTTGGCCGCATCTAAGACAGACTGTCTCTGTGTGACAGAAATCCTCTGGTTATCTACAACCTGAACTTTTCCATCATAATCATCTGCTAACATTGCCGCTGTCGCACAGGAACTGCTTAATCCACTAGACATCGCGATGTGCACGATCTCATCATGGTCTTCTAATAACTTCTCCCACAGATCCAACACATCTCCAGGTGCAGGCTGAGATGTTTTGATATCTTCATCTTCGTTTAATTTCTGATAAAATTCATCCTGTGTTAATGTAATATCTTCAAAATATAATTCTTCGTTAATATAAAATGGCATTGGAATCACTGAGATTCCTAATTCTTTACCTTCTTTTTGAGTAATTCCGCTGTTACTATCTGTTACGATCGCAATCTTGCCCATTCTTCTAATCCCTTTCTTTAAATTTCCTATCAATATATCTATTTTTTGCCTTTATCTCACATCATAACAGAGATTCATAGATATCGTCAAAGGTTTTCCCCTCATATTTTGAAAAAATACATAACTATTTTGTGATTTCCTGCAAAAATCTTGCAATTGGAAATCCTACAACATTGTAGTAATCTCCTTCGATCCCTTTGATAAAGACAGCTGCTTTTCCTTGAATCCCATAAGATCCAGCCTTATCCATAGGTTCTCCAGTCTTGATATAACGATCGATCTGCTCATCACTGATCTCATAAAATGTAACTTTTGTTTCTTCATAAAATGTTTTTGTTTTTCCATCTTCGATGACGCAAACTCCTGTATACACTTCATGTGTCTGTCCGCTTAACATCGTAAGCATTCTTTTTGCGTCCGCTTCGTCTGCTGGTTTTCCAAGAATCTGCCCCTGATAGGCTACAACAGTATCTGCTCCCACGACCATACTTTGTTTCTCTGATTTCTTATATATGTCTTTCGCTTTGATCGATGCTAATTCCATAACTACTTCATTTGGCGCTGTTTTTGTTGTGATCTCTTGTGCATCGCTTGGCATAACATCAAATTTCAGATCGGCAAGTTCCAGGATTTCTTTTCTTCTTGGGGAAGCAGATGCTAATATAATATGTTTCATTTGTTTTATACCTCTTATTTTACTTAAGTTATCAAATTCTCCTGTGAATTACCCCTCCCATGCGGTACAGTAGTTCCTATGGAAGTGGCTTCTAACAG
>OGYI01001659.1_pt1 | contig 20514 bp, 23 predicted proteins | sample 1576521 | NCBI WGS metagenome assembly OGYI01 (sample SAMEA3541484, study PRJEB24748) | human gut metagenome | biome: human gut; feature: human-associated habitat; material: faeces | place: China | collected 2012
ATTATTGTACATAATTATTTTCCACTTTTTATACAAAAATATATTGACATTTACATATCAAAATACTCATGATGTAGTAGCTATACAAGAATTGTTAAACCATGATGATCCTTCAACAACTAAAAGATATATAGGGATTAATCAGGATACAAAAGATAGTATGGTTAATGGGTTGTCGTTCAAGAAGAAACGATAGCTTTTTTTTATTTTTTTAGTTAATTATTTTACATAAAAAGTATGGCGTTAAATTGTATGTAGAAAAATTAAGTGCTTATATTAGTAGAGAAATTGAAAAGAAAATTTAACAGAATATAGGTATATGTAAAATGTCAGACAATTAAGGAGTAAATATGGATGTAAATAGAATACTAGAGATACTATTGAGTGGTAAGTTAGATTTGTTCTATAAGTCTAAAGAGTGGATGTCTACTAGGTTAGATGCACTTAAGAGAGATAAGAATGAGTGTCAACATTGCAAGGCTGCAGGAAGAATGAGAAAGGCTGATTGTGTTCATCACATTAAACATCTTAAGGATAGACCAGACTTGGCGTTGAAATTATCCAATCTTGTAAGCTTATGTAACTCTTGTCATAATGTACAACATCCAGAGAAGAAACTAAAGACAAGAAAAAAGAAGGTAATAAATATAGAGGAACGTTGGTAGTGGGCGACTTTAGATACCCCCCCACTTAGAAAAACGACCTCAAAAGCGACCGCCATTCGTCGGGGTTTTACCTGGAAGTGGAGATTTTTTTCAAAAAAAAGTGTTTGAGGGGGTAGCAACCTTTGGAGGTTGCAAGTTGCATAGAGTAATTAGGGGGTGAGATTTTGGGTGAATTAGACAAAAGACAAACCTACGAAAAAGCTTATGACGACTATATTGCAGGCATGAAGTATAAAGATATAGCATCAAAGTATGATGTATCTGAAAATACAGTTAAATCATGGCGTAAAAGATATGGTTGGACCCGCAACTGCACACCAAAAAAGGAGTGCAATAAAACTAAGGTGCAAAGTAAAATTAATAAGCTTAGAGAAGATATAAAAGCGGATTTAGTTTTGCAATTTAAGGCGAGAGATTTTAACAGTATTACTTTTTTAGATTTGATAGATGATTATATGGAGTTTTGGGATATAAAAAACAGACTTATACAAGATATCAAAACAAGAGGAGTAAATGTAAAATGGCATAATGGAAAACAAGAAGGACTAAAAAAGAATGATTCAACAGGGGATCTTGTTAAAATTAATAACCAGATGTTAAAAATATTGGACCAATTAAATTTAGAAGCACCGCCACAAACTAAGGAAGATGAAGACGATGATATCTAATAATTATAAATATCATAGTTCTATTGATGAATATATTTTCTTAGTTAAATCTAATCAAGTTGAAACTAATGAAGATATTAAAAAAATGATATCTTTGGTAGAAGATAAGTTAATACAGCCAGATGTTTACTTAGATACTGAAAAAATAGATAAAGCTATTGAAAAAATTAATCAATACTTTGATTTTGACCTATTACCCTGGGAAAAGTTTATAGTAGGTTTAACTCATGCATATTATACTGATGGATCATTAGTATGGAATCAGTTTTTAATAATGTGTGGGCGTGGTGCTGGTAAGAATGGATTTATTGCAGCATTATCATTTTACTTTACTACCAGTTTTCATGGTATTAAAGAATATAATGTAGATATTGTTGCTAATAGTGAGAAGCAAGCAAAGACAAGCTTTGAGGATGTATATAATGTAATTGATGATAATAAGAAATTACAAAAGGCATTCAGATACACTAAAGAAGAAATAGTATTTAAAAAGACTAAATCATATATTAAGTACAATACTTCAAATGCAAAAACAAAAGATGGTTTAAGACCAGCATGTGTTGTATTTGATGAAATACATGAGTATGAAAAGTATGATACTTTAAAAGTATTTTTATCAGGACTTGGTAAGAAAAAGCATCCTAGAACATTCTATATTACTACTAATGGATATGTTAGAGGTGGTGTGCTTGATGATTATTTAGAAAAAGCAAAAGCAATTTTAAATAGAGAAAATACAACATCAAGAATATTACCTATTTTGTATCATTTAGATAATAAAGAAGAAGTTAAAAACGTTAAAATGTGGGAAAAAGCTAATCCAAGTATTAGATATTTTAATGACTTAAGAATTACTATGGAGCAAGAGTATGAAGAAGCTTTAACTCAACCTTCATTAATGATTGAGTTTATGACTAAAAGAATGAATTTACCAAGTCAAGAAAGCTATATGGTTATAGCTGAATGGGATAAGATAATGGCAACTAATCAACCAGTACCTGATTTAACTGGATGGAGTTGTATAGGTGCTATTGACTATGCAAGTATAAGAGATTTTGCAGGAGTAGGATTATTATTTAAGAATGGTAATAAAAGAATTTGGTTACATCATACATTCATATGTCATAAAGCTTTAGAGTTGCCAGGAAGGCAAATAAAGTTTGATATAGAGTTAGCAAAAGAGAAGGGATTATGTACAGTTTTAAAAAGTGATTCAATTGATACTAAGAAAATTGCAGAATGGTTTATAGAGCAATCAGAAAAATATAATATTTTAAATATATATGCAGATAGTTATAGAAAGTCTATTTTAAAAGATGCATTTAATGAGTATGGTTTACCACTAGAAACAGTTAGAAGTGGACCTATTACTCATGCACTTATACATCCACTTATGGAGAAGCTTTTTGCAGATGAAGATATTATATTTGGTGATGATCCTATGATGAGATGGTACACAAATAATGTGTATGTTGAAACTGATAAAAAAGGGAATAAAACATTTTTAAAGATAGAGCCAATCCTAAGGAAAACGGATGGCTTTTTTGCATTTATGCATGCATTATCTAAGGATGAAGAAATACCTCAATATTACCGACCTATGAATTTAGATTGTTATTCATACTAGAAAGGAGGTGAATTAATGTGGTTTAGAGATTTCTTAGGTAAGTTTTTTACTACTAAAACTGATGTAGTTGTAGGAGAGACTTTAAAAGCTACTATATTTTTTAAAGAATTAGCAATACAAAATTGTATTAGAGCAATAGCCAATACTTTAGTAATGGCAGAATTTGAAACATTTGAAAATGGAGTAGAAATAAAAGGCCCTAATCATTATTTATTTAATGTAGAGCCTAATCCTAATCAAAATGCTGTAGAGTTTTGGTCAGAAGTAATTACAAGGTTAGTATATGATGATGAATGTCTAGTAATACAGCAAGGTGATTATTTATATCCAGCTAAATCTTTCAGTAAAATAGATTCAGCTTTTTATGAAGATACTTTTACAAATGTAGTTGTAAAAGACTTAGGATTAAAAAGAGGTTTTAAGTCTAGTGAGGTACTTTATTTTAAGTTGCATGATACAAAAGTAAAGAAAATAATCAATGGATTATTTATTGATTATGCACAACTTTTAGGAAGTGCAATGTCAGGATTTAAAAGAAACAATAGGAATAAAGGAATTTTAAGGGTTAAAACTTTAATCAATGAAAAAGATAGAGAGTTTTATGAGGACCTAATGAATGATAAGTTTAAAAAATTCTTTAATTCTGAAAATGCAGTATTACCATTGCAAGATGGATATTCATATGAGGAGTTAAAAGGGAATAATACAGGAGTTAAAGATAGTAGAGATATTAAAAATTTAATAAATGATATCTTTGAAATGGTTGCTAGTGGATTTAGTGTACCGCTTGGTATTGCTAAAGGTGATGTAGCTACAGTTGATGGAATAACTGATAATTTTTTAATGCAATGTATTAATCCAAAAGCAAAGCTTATAACAGCAGAACTTAATAGAAAATATTATGGGAAAGATGCTTACTTAAAAAAATCATATGTAAAAATGAATACTAGCAGAATAAGAAATGTTGATTTAGAAAAGATATCAAAGTCAGCAGAAGTATTATTTAGAATTGGTGTTAATGCTATTGATGATAACTTGAAGATGCTAGGAAGAGAGCCATTAAATACTAATTGGTCAAAAGAAAGGTATGTTACTAAGAATTATCAAAGTGTTGAAGCAATACAACAAGAAAAGTCATTGAAAGGAGGTGAGAAATGATGAAAGATATGGAACAAAGGTCAGTTAATTTAGAAATTAGATCATTAAATGAAGAGGAAAGAAAAATAGAAGGTTATGCTGCAGTATTTTCAGAAAACTACACTCAACTATCAGATAGATGGGGTGATAAATTCTATGAAAAAGTATCTCCTGGAGCATTTGCAAAGACTTTAAGAGAAAAGACTAATAACATCTTTATGTTAATAAACCATGACTGGAATAAGGTTGTAGGTAGAAGAGGTTCAAATTTAATCTTAGAAGAAGATTCAGTAGGATTAAGATTTGAATTAACAGTACCTAACACAACTGATGGTAATGATTTATTAGAGAATGTTAGAAATGGATTAATTCAGGGATGTTCATTTGGTTTTAAAATTACAAACCAAAGAACAAAGTGGGATGAATCTTACACTAATTTCTATAGAGATATTACAGAAGTTGATTTATTTGAAGTTACAGCAACTCCAATGCCAGCTTATGCAGATACTACAATATCAGCAAGAAGTGAATTATCTATAAGAGATTTAAGAGAAGAAGCAAAGCCTAAAGATCCAGAAGAAAGAAATGATAATAATAATGATGTATTAACAAGAAACGCTAATTTACTAGCGTCTTTTTTTATGCCAAAAAATAATTAAATTTAGGAGGACATTAAAATGCCAAAAATGAAAAATGCGGAATTAAGACAAGCAGAATTAAAAAATGAATTAGTAGAAGCTTTAAAAAGAAATGAAGAAGGTGCAGTAGCAGATGTATTAGCAAGAATGGCTAATGAAATGCAATCAAATTTAGTAGATGAAGCTAGAAGTTCAGTAATGGGAGAAATTAATGATAGAAATATCTTAGCTTCAAGAGGTGCAGCACAATTAACACAAGAAGAAAGATCATATTATGAGGAAGCAATTAGTAAAAGAGGATTTACTGATTTAGATGCAACATTACCTACTACTGTATTTGATAGAGTATTTGAAGATTTAGAGCAAAATCATCCATTACTTAAGGAAATTAAATTTGAAAATACAACATCAACACAAGAATGGATAACTAGAAAAACAGATTGTGAAGGAGCATGGTGGGGTTCACTTACAGGTACTATTAAGAAGGAATTAGAGCATGGATTTGAGAAAACAAAAACAGATTTATATAAGTTATCAGCTTATATGCCAGTATCAAAATCAATGCTTGACTTAGGTCCAGAATGGTTAGATAGATATGTAAGAACTGTACTATATGAAGCAATTGCAATTGCATTAGAATTAGCTATCATTGCTGGTACTGGTAAGGAGCAACCAATAGGAATGATTAAAAATTTAAAGGGTTCAGTTGTTGAAGGTGTTTATCCAGATAAAACACCAGTAGTATTACCTGATTTTAAGCCAGAAACGTTAGGGGCAAAAGTAATGGCGCCATTAACTAAAGATGGTAAAAGAGCAGTACCACAAGTATTAATTATAGTTAATCCAGTTGATTACTGGGAAAAGATATTCCCATCTACAACAGTATTAACAGCCAATGGTAATTATGTATATGGAGTATTACCTATACCAGGTAAAATAATTCAATCAGTTGCTATGTCTAAGGGGAAAATGGTTGCTGGTATGGCTAAAGATTACTTCATGGGGGTAGGTTCAACTGGTAAGATTGAAAGTTCAGAACACTATAAATTCTTAGAAGATGAAACTACTTACTTATGCAAACAATATGCAACTGGTAAGCCTAAGGATAATGATGCATTCATATTATATGATATTGCAGATTTTACACCAGTAATAGCTAGAGGAAGTGATGCAGTAGCACCTATGGCAGCAAGAGCAGTAGAAAGTCCAGTAGTAAATGAATTATTAGAAATGGTAAGAATTTTATCAGCACAAAATGCAGAAATATTAAAAGCCAATAGTGAAATATTAGCAAATATATCTGCAACAGAAGAACCAGTAGAAGAATTAAAGGCTACTAAGAAAACTAAATAATGATATTAGAAGAACTTAAGGCAAGACTTAGGATTACAGAGGATGAAGAGGATTTAGATCTTCTTTGTCCTATTCTTAAGAAAGGCATAGCCAAAATAAATAATATTGTTGGTGCTGATATAAATTATGAAGAAGATGAAGAAGCCAGGGAAATTCTTTTAGAGTATGGAAGGTATTCATATAATAATGCTGGAGAATACTTTGAAGAAAATTTCTCTAGTGATTTAATAAGGCTACAAATTAAATATTTGAGGTTACAAAATGATACCAATGAGCAATCAATTAAAAAAGAATTTGAGCAGATCCTTTAATACCAGGATTAAAATAAAAAGAATTTCTAAGAAAATAGTTAGTGGTAGAAATGAAGAAGTAGAGGAAGATTATTTCTCATGTTGGTGTAATCCTAAAGATTTCTACGGGAAAGAATTATATGAAGCTATAAATATTAAGTTTCAAAATGCTTTAAACTTTGAAACTAGATATTGCAATAAAATCAGATTAATGAGAGAAGAAATGGTTAGGAAAGAAGCCAGATTCTACGTTGAATATGATAATTGTAAGTATGAAATTTTTTATATAGACTTTAAAAACAATTCTAAAGATGTAGTAATGATTAAATCTAATGGAGTTACATAGTTATGTGGATTAAGTTTGATGGATTGGATGAACTTATAAAAGAGTTTGAAAGTGTTTCAAGCGAAAGAGAAATTGACAAAGCTAATGTAAAGATTATTAAGGAATGTGCTAAAGTTGTTGAAAAAAATCTTAAGCCAAAAGTTCATAGGAGTAAAGACCCAAAAAGAAGTGGTATTAAAGGATTGAAAACAGGACAACATGCTGCAGATAATATTGAAATTAGTAAAATTAAGAATACTAAAGGTGTTAAATTTATTACTGTTGGGTGGGATCAATCAAAAAATAAACCTTATTCTTATATGCAATGGGAAGAATGGGGGAATACAACAAGGGAGCCACACCCTGTTTTATATCCTACAATAGAAGCAAGTCAAGAAGAAATGAACAAGGTAGTAGAAAAAGAATATAAAATTTTAATTAGAAATTTAAAGTAAGAGGTGAGTAAAGTGGATATTATTGAAGTTATAGCAAAGGCATTAGAAAGTATATCATTAAGAGGTATCACAGTAGTTCAAGGCTGGTATGATAAAGATATTAACGATACTCACATAACTTTCTGTTTATTAAATGATGATAGCAATAATATTTCAGATGATGAAGAGGAAGAGATTTCATATATAGTACAAGTTGACATTTGGAGTAAAAAAGATGAATGGAAACTAAAAAGAGAAGTAAAAAAGTTAATGCTTAAAAATGATTTTGGGTATTATGGAGGACAAGATTTCTTTGAAACCAATACTAAAATACATCATAAGGCATTAAGATTTAAGTTTGTTGAGGAGGTAATTTAATATGTCAGAAGTAAAGAACATAGTTAGAAGTAGATTATGTGGTTTAAAAGATATATATGTAGCAGAGGTTACAGCCAATAATGGTACAACTTATACTACTGGAAAACCACAAAAATTAGCAAGAGCATTAAGTGCAAAGGTAACTGATAAGTTTACACAAGAAAAAGTATATAGTGATGATAATGTAGAGGAAATAGTTGAACAATATGAAGGGTCAGAAATAGATTTTTCTGTTAATACATTAGCCCCACAAGATTATGCAATGCTATTTGAAAATTTATATAAACATGGATTTTTATTAAAAGCTGCAGATGATGGAGCTAAAGAAATTGCTATAGGATGGAGAGCAAAAAAGAGAAATGGCAAATATGAATTTACATGGTACTATTGTGGCAAGTTAGAAAGACCAGATATGAATTATGAAACACAAGAAGATAAGGTTAAAACACAAACAGCAGGATTAAAAGGAAGTTTTTATGCTAGAACTAAAGAAGATACTATAGATGGTAAGAAGAAAAATTTATATGCTATTCAAGTTGATGAATCAAACCTTTTAGAAGCCGATACTACTGCATCAGAAGCAATTGCAGATTGGTTTGCTAAAGTTCAAGAATATTCATCCCCTGAATAATAAAAAAATAAAATAATTATTCTAGGGCAATAAGCCCTAGTTTTTAGTTTTGGAGGGTTATTATGAAAATTACACTAGAAATTATTGAAAATGAAGAAGTTAAAGAAAAGGAATTTTCACCAGTTAGGATGAGAGGAAGACATTTTAAAAGAATGTTAGAAATTCAGGATGTAATGAATGAAGCTTCTGAAAAGGAAGTTTATACTCAAGAGCATTATGATTTAATGTGCGAGTATATTTGTGAAATGTATGGAGATAAGTTTACAGTAGATCAGTTATTAGATGGTATGGATTTAGAAGATGTATATCCTACATTTATTAAGTTAAATGAACACATAGGAAACAAGACAGCTAAGAAAATGGATAATTTAATAAAAAAATAAAAGGCGGGAGCATAGAGAAAGAAGCTTCCGCCTTTGATGATTATGACATGGAAAATGGCTATGAAGATGAAGAAATAGAAAGCAATAAGTATGTTGATATATTATTTTATCTTTTCAGATATGCAATGAGAGTTCATAAAATGAGTTATCAAAATTGTATGGAGATGGACATGATAGATTACATTGATTTCTTAGAGTTCGACATGGTTAGAAGTCCTATGGAGAATGAAACTCCTGATTTTTCAATGTAGGAGGTGAAATATGGCTGGAACTAATATACGAATAGGTGCTAATAGTTCAGAATTTCAAAAGCAAATGAATGAAGTAACTAGACAATTAAGATTAGTAAGTTCAGAATGTGGAGTAGCTTCACAAAAAGCAAAATTATTTGGAACTGCTCAAGAACAATTAGGGGTTAAGCAAAAAGAGTTAACAGCTAAGATTAAGGCTCAAACACAAATGATGAAGATTCATCAAGAAAGAATTTTAAATATAAATGCTACTATTGATAAGCAAAAGATAAAACAATCTGAATTATCTAAGAAAATTGAAGAAGTATCTAAAAAGCATGAAGAAAGTATTAAATTAACAGGAAGAAGTAGCGAAGAAGCTAAGAAGTTAGGAGATGAGCTACAAAAACTAAAAGAAGATTATGCTAAGAATGAAAGAGCAATAGAAAGTAGTAAAAATGAACTTGTTAATGCTACTACTAAAATGAATAATACTGAAAAGGCTATGCTACAAAATCAAAAAGCTTTAGAAGATGTAAATAAAGAAATTTCTAATAGCAAAATTGATAAGTTAGCAGAAAACTTTGATAAAGTATCAGAAGCTAGTGGAAAAGCTAGTGATAAATTAAAACCAGTATCAACAGCTATAGCAGGACTTGGTACAGCTAGTGTTGCAGCAAGTATTACATTTGAGGACAGTATGGCAAAGGTTAGCACCATAGCAGATGAAACAGAAGTAAGTTATGATAGTATGAAAAAATCTATCATAGATTTATCTAATCAAACTGGAATAAGTGCTAATGATATTGCTGATAATGTTTATAATGCAATATCTGCAGGTCAATCTACTGGTGATGCAGTTAGTTTTGTAACCAATTCAACTAAGTTAGCAAAAGCAGGATTTGCAGAAGCAGGACAATCATTAGATGTATTAACTACTATAATGAATGCTTATGGGTTAGAAGCAGATCGGGTTGGAATGGTATCAGATACTTTAGTACAAATTCAGAATAAAGGTAAAACTACCGTTGCTGAATTATCTGCAACAATGGGTAAAATAATACCTACTGCAAATAGCATGGGGGTATCATTGGACCAATTAGGAGCAGGATATGCGCTTATGACTTCTAAGGGTATTGCAACAGCAGAAACTACTACATATATGAATAGTTTATTAAATGAGTTAGGAAAGAGTGGTACAAAAGCTAGTGAAGCTTTAAAGAAAGGTACTGGAAAGACTTTTCAGGAGTTAACAGTAGGGGGATATCCTTTAGGGGATGTTCTTGTAATGCTGGAAAAAGAAGCTAAAAAGAGCGGTGTTAGTTTAGCAGATATGTTTGGAAGTGCAGAAGCTGGTAAAGCTGCATTAGTATTAGCAACAGATTCAGGAGAGGCATTTAATTCACTACTTGAAGATATGGAGAATAGCTTAGGAGCAACAGATGCAGCATTTGAAAAAGTTAATAATACTACTGGAAATAAGTTAAAACAATCTTTAAATGAGGTTAAGAATAGTGCTATTAATATGGGTGATACATTAGCACCAATAACGAGCATGGTTGCAGAAGGATTTAGCAAAATAACAGGAATGTTAAGTAGTTTAAGTTCGGAGCAATTAAAAACTATAGCTGTAATTGGCGCAGGAGTAGTTGCTTTAAACTTAGTATTAGGAGCAGTTAGTAAAGTAACAAATAGTATTAGTTCTGTTGTTAAAGGAATAGAGTCTATAAAAACTGCATTTAATTCATTAAAAAAAATTGGGTTAGCTGTTAAGGCTTTTGCATTAGCTAATCCAGCTACAATAATAATAGCAGGAATAGTAGCCTTAATTGCAACAATAGTGCTTTTATGGAATAAGTGCGAATGGTTTAGAGAACTTTGTTATTCATTATTTGAAGGTTTAAAACAAGCTTGGAATGCAACAGTACAATTCTTTAAAAGTTGTTGGGATTGGTTTGTAGGGTTATGGAATGCAGCAGTAGAAGGTGTAAAAAACATATGGCAAGGCATTTGTGATTTCTTTAAGCTTATATGGCAAGGTGTATGCGCATACTTTGAATTTGTATGGAATGTATGGAAAACTGCATTTGAAGTTGTTGTTAATGTAATAATGGCTATATGGCAAGGGATTTGCAATGCAATACAATTTGCATGGCAAGTTATAGTTGATTTTATAAAGCTAGTATGGGAAGGTTGGAAAAATATATTTCAATCAGTAGGTAATATAATACAAGGAATATGGCAAGGTTTATGCAATACAATAAAATCAATATGGGAAGGAATAGTTAATACTATAAAATCTTTATGGAATGGATTTAAGAACATATTTGAAAGTGTAGGTAATTCTATAAGGTCAGTATGGAATGGATTAACTAGCATGATAAGTTCCGTATGGAATGGGGTTGTAAATGGTGTAAAAAGTGCATGGAATGGAATAATATCACCATTTCAAAGTGTTGTTAATTCAATTAAGAACATATGGGATGGGATTAAATCAATGTTTAAATTACCTCATTTCAGCATAACAGGGAAGTTTAGTTTATCACCGCCTTCAATTCCTAAGGTATCTGTAGATTGGTATTACAATGGAGGTATCTTTAAATCACCAACTGTATTAGGTGGGGTAGGTGTCGGAGATGCATTCAATGGTCAAGGATCTAATGCAGAAGCAGTAGTACCACTTGATGAAATGTATAGAAATATAGATAATATAATTTTAAATAGAACCAATCAACTAATTAATAGTAATAATAATAGCAATACTAATCCAATAGTAGTTCAAAGTATTTTAAACAGTAAAGTAATTGCAGAATCTATTGCTGGAGAATCAGATAGTGTAAACGGAAAGAGGTTATCACTTTACAAAAGGGGGCTAACTCTATGAAAAATGAGCTAATAATAGATAATAAAGGGACTTATTCTCATTTTGGGATAACAATAAGAAGCAAAGAAATAGGCATTCCTCAAAAAAATAAAATTAAACAAAGTGTACCTTATATGAATGGAACATATGATTTTTCATTATTATACTCTGAACAAACATATTCAGAAAGAGAATTGGTTTACATTTTTAATATTATTGGAGCAAATAAAGAAGAAATGAATATTAAAAAAATTGAATTTTTAAACTGGATAATGGATAAGAGGAAACAAAAATTAATAGATAACTCAATTAATGCGTTTTATTTTTTGGCCGAAGCTAAAGAAGCTTCTTTTACTGAAAGCAGAAGGCATGGAGAATTAACTGTAAAATTTTCTGCTTATCCATTTAAAATTTCTACTTTGCAAGATGGCCATGATATTTGGGATAATTTTAATTTTGAGTTAGATATGGTCCAAGAAACTAAATTTGAAATTGAAAATATTAAAAATATACAATTATATAACAATGGAGCTATAGGTATTAATCCAATTGTTATATGCAGTAATGATATGGAGATAATAAAAGGTACTACTACTTTTAAGTTTAAAGCTGGAGAATCTAAATCCTGGAGTTTTAAGTTGGATAAAGGATTAAATAATTTAACTATTAAAGGAACTGGGGCAATAGAATTTAAATGGTATAAGGAGGTGCTTTAGTATGTATGAGGTTAAAATAATTAATAATGGGATTGAAACAATTATTAATGCAGTAAGTACAAGCTCTGAAGCACCACGTATTACTGGACAATGCAAATTTGGAATAAATACAATTGACAGTTTCTCTTTTGTTATATTCCCTAATAATCAAGGGTATAATTTACTTAAAGATTTAAAGACCTTAATAGAAATTAAAAATATTAGAACAAATGAAATTAAATTTAAAGGTAGAGTATTAATTCAAACTCCTGATATGAGTTCTAGTGGTTTATTAAGTAAATCTGTAGTATGTGAAAGCGAACTAGGATATTTGATGGATTCTGTTCAAGAATATGGAGAATATCATAATATTACTGTTCGTAGCTTTTTAGAATTAATTATAGACAATCATAATAAGCAGGTAAGTGAAGATAAATACTTTACTGTTGGTATAGTTGATGTTGTTGATAATAACGATAGCCTATATAGGTATTTAGGGTATGATAAGACATTAGATACTATAAAGGATAAGTTGATTGATAGACTTGGTGGAGAATTAAGAATAAGGTACGAAGATGGTATAAGATATTTAGATTATGTACAAGCTATAGGTGGTAAAAAAGATACTGAAATAGTATTAGCAAAAAATCTTGTTACTATAGAGCAGGAACGTGATCCATCTGATGTTATTACTAGATTGATACCATTAGGAGCCAAAGTAGAGGATAGTGATGAAAGGTTAACAATATCTAGTATTAATAATAGTATTAATTATATTGATGATGAAGAAGCTATATCTAAATTTGGAATAATAGTTGATACAGTTATTTATGATGATGTGAATATAGTAGAAAATTTGCTAAGAAAAGGCAAAGAGTATTTAAAGGAAAATAAAATTAAAAAGAAACATAAAGTAACAGCTTTAGATCTTAGCACTATAGGACTAGATATTCATTCTTTTGAAGTTGGAAATACTTATCGAGTTATAAATCCCTTGATGAATATTGATGAGGATTTAAAAGTTATAGAAAAAACTTTAGATATAAATTCTCCTCAAAGTTCTTCACTTTCTATTGGGGATAAATTTGAGGATATAAAGGATTATCAATTAGATACTATAGCAACTGCAAAGGAGGTTAAAACAGTTAAAGAAACTGTTCAAACTACAGTGATTGCATTAAATTCTGTATCCGTGGAATTAAATAATACAGTTGAAATATTAAATAATACAAATGAAAATATGGGGAATTTAAATGAGATTGTAAAAGCTAATGTAGATGCTACAAATGCAATTGCTAATACTTTAGTTTCTATTAATAATAAGTTAGATAAATTAACTAGAAGAATTAATATGGAGGTATAGAATGGAGGAAAAGAGATTAGTAGCTAAAACATTATCTGATAGTGAAGAATCTTTATATAACAATTCTGCTGGAGCTATAGTTAAAACTATATTGTTGCATAATTCAAATAGTGAGGAAAAGGAAGTAACGCTAAAGTTAGATAGTGTTACTTTTTTATTTACTCTTAATTCTAAAGAAACAAAAATTTTAAGCACTCCAATTGTTACTAATTCAATAGTGGCAAAGGGAAGTGCAATAAATATTCATATATCAGGAATACAACTATAGGAGGTAATTATGAGTATACAAAATTATTTAAATCAAATAAAAAATGCTGTATTTGGAAAAGATGTTAGGGAATCAATACATGATGCAATAAAGCAATGTTATGATGATGCTGCAGTAAATCATAATAACGCTAATATGGAAGTTAAACTTGCCAGAGGAACACATGATACTCTTAATGATAGACTTGACGAAAATGAAAAAAATCAAGAAAAAATTAGTTCGCAATTGGATACTATTACGACTTATATTACCCCTGAAATGTTTGGATGTATAGGAGATGGCATTATAGATGATACTGTTAACCTTCAAAGATGCATTGATTATGCAATATCTAAAAAGGTTAGTATAAAATCAAAATCTTATAAAAAATATAAAATTAGTGATACGATAAATGTAAATGGAACAGTGAATATTGACTTTAATAATAGCACACTTTTAGCAACAACAAAAAGTGATGTTATAAATATTAATCATGTTGGTGTTAATACTTTTAATGGAACAATAGAAAATTTGATTATTGATTGTAATGACATTTCGGAGTGTGGATTGAAAATTACTTATTCTCAAAGAAGGCTATTTAAGAGTGTAAAAGTAATAAATTTAAAAGCTATAGGTATAGACATAGTAGCGGGTAATGTTAATAAGTTTAGTTATATTTGGATAGAGGGTAAAAATGTAAATATAAACACTATAGGTTTTAGAAACAACTGTTATGATATGGTGGTTTCTCATATGGATATAATTAATTGTCATGTATCTATAGAACATAATAGGGGGAATTGTTTTTACTCAGAGTGTCATGGTTTTATAACTAATCCAGATATCCTATACAAAGATTCTATTTTTTATAAACAGACATGCTATCACCATGTTGTACTAGATAAATGTTATCCAGATACACAACAATATTGGTACTATATATCAGATATTGCAAAACTAAATATTATAGGTAATTATGGCTTTACATCTAATGAAATATTGAATTCTAATACATTTGCAGATGGAACTAGAGGATATATATTCTTTTTTGAGGATTCTAATCAAAGGTATTCAAGTAGAGTTTCTATTTCCGATAGTATGTTACAAGGAATAAAAATTGATGGAATTAATAGATATCTATTTACAAATTTAGCTGATGAGAATAGTTTAATAAAAATAAATTCAACAGTTCATCCTTATAACTTTGATGCTCTAAGGACATGTAGTACAAATGCTTTAACAAATTTAAATTCACAAATAACATTTAATAAAAATATTATTAAATTAGCAAAAGAAACTTATACTTTACAAGTTGAATTTGAATATAATCCAAGTATTTTAGGAGTATTGTCATCAACTATTGGTAGAAGTATTGGTAATTTACCAAGTTCATATATGTATGTATCTGATGGAGATTTCTCATTTCCAGTAGAATATGGAATTATAGATGAACAAGGATATAAATGTTTGGGATTTTTAAAGGGATTGGTAAAGTCTAATTCAGAGACAATATATTTAATGAGTTTAAAAGAGATGTATGATTCTAGGATAGGAATATGCGATCCTAGAAATAACACTGATTATTATATAAAGATAAATGCAGTATTACCTATGTACTCTTATTAGAATTTACAAAAACTAAATTATTATGTATAATAATGTTAAAAATAGATTTAGGAGGAATATAATTGATAAAGAGTAAAAGTGATTATTATACATATTTATTAAAAGATAAGGAAGCGCTTGAAGTCAGTCCAAAAATTAAACGCCCAAGACCATTTACAGATGAAATTTGGAGATTTCAAAGATTACTTAGAAAAACAGAGTATATTAATAATTGTAGCAAAAATAAAATTAGTAAATTATATGGAAAACTATTAAAATTGAAGTTGAAAAAAGAAGGTTCAAAATTAGGTTTTAGTATTCCGATAAATGTATTTGGGCCAGGCCTAAGAATAATGCACAGGGGAACTATAGTTGTAAATGATAAAACTAGAGTAGGTGAGTTTTGCAAATTGCATGTATGTGTAAATATTGGTGCTATACCTGTAGATGGAAAAGATTCAGCACCAGTTATAGGGGATAGAGTTTATATAGGACCTGGAGTGAAAATGTTTGGTAAAATAACAATAGCAGATGATGTTAAAATAGGTGCAAATGCAGTTGTAAACAAGTCTATGTTAGAATCTAAGGTGAGCATTGCAGGAGTTCCAGCTAAAAAGATAATAAAAAATAAATAGTTAAGGGCTGTTTAGTGATTAAAAATATAAAAGATTAGAAATTATGGACTAGCTTAATGGCTAGTCTTTTACATTATTAACTAGATCACAATTGATTTATATTGTTCGTAAAATCAACTAAAAAAGATAAGCAAGAAGTTAGAGTAAAATCTAGCTTCTTTTTTAATACAAAAAAATTAAAGGAAGGTGTAAGATGGAAAACTTATTAAACTATTTTAAAATTATTGTTATGGCTATAGGTACTGGAGTAACTTGGTTACTTGGTAGTTGGGATACTGCCCTTGTAGTACTGATAGCATTTATGGCGTTAGATTATGCAACTGGAGTATTAAGAGCATGGATAAATAAAGAAGTATCTAGCGATATAGGACTTAAAGGTATAGCGAGGAAAACAGTTATATTTGTAGTATTAATTGTCGCTGTTCTATTAGATAGGCTATTAAATACTGGGACATGGGTATTTAGAACATTAATTTGCTACTTTTACATAGCAAATGAAGGGATTAGCTTATTAGAAAATTGTGCAGGACTAGGATTGCCTATACCAGAAAAACTTAAAGATGCATTAGTACAGCTAAAGGATGGAGAAAAGAAAGAGCTAAGTAAAGAGCAGGAGTAGATTCTGTTCTTTTATTTTATAAAAATATATTGAAAGAAGGAATTAATTATGGAAATTAAAAAAATAGCAGTTAGAGGTGGCCACACAGAAAAAGCTACAGGAGCCTCAGCCTTAATTGATGAACTAACAGAAGATAGAAAAGTTAAAGATGCAGTTATCAAATATTTAAGAAAATTAGGGTATGAGGTGTTAGATGTAACCCCATCAGTAAATTATACTTCAAATGAATCAACTGATTTAGCTTATGGAGTTAATAAAGCAAATGAGTGGGGAGCAGATTTATTTGTATCTATTCATTTTAATAAAGCTTATGATAGTTACAATGGTGCTCTAGGTAGTGAGGTTTGTGTATATTCTGAACATGAAATAGCACAAAGAGTTGTTAATACTTTAGGAGCATTAGGATTTAAGAATAGAGGTCAAAAAGTTAGAACTAACTTGTATGAATTAAAGAATACTAAAATGAAAGCTATGATAGTTGAAACTTGTTTCGTAGAAGCTACTGAAGATGTAGAACTATATAAGAAATTAGGTGCAGATGCAATTGGGAAAGCTATAGCTGAAGCTATTGTAAATGATAAGGTTAGTGAAAGCGATACACCAGTAAAAAAAGAAGAAGTAAGCAAACCAGTACAAGCTCCAGTATCTAATACAGATGATTGGGTAGCTAGACTTCAAGCTGAATGTAATAAGCAAGGATTTTCAAATCAAAAAATAGATGGTATTCCAGGAGCTAATACTTTAAAAGGTTGCCCTACTTTAAAGAAAGGTGCAAGTGGTAATATAACTAAGTTACTTCAAGAGAAGTTAGTTAAGCTAGGATATAGCACTAATGGAGTAGATGGTATCTTTGGTAGTGGTACTTATTCTGCTGTAAGAGAATTTCAAAAGACTAGAGGACTTTCAGCAGATGGAATTGTTGGTCAAAATACTTGGAGAAAATTATTAAATTTATAATTATCAAGGCTAGATACTCATCAATTTGGGTATCTAGCCTTTTTTTTGTTTTTATAAAGCAAAAGTGGACAAACTTTCCATTTTATAATAAAATAAAAAAAGCTACTAAGACAATGATTTAAAAGTAGCTTTAAGTGTAATTGAAATATTTGATTTTTTTATTTCTATTATACTTGATTTATTTTTGAAGTGCAATAATAGGAGGGAAGTATGGCATATAATTATAATGAAAACTACTTTTTAGTAGTAAAACCCAATATTAAAAATAATAAAAATATTAGAACTCCACAAATTGAAGCTTATTATAAAATTATGGAGTATTATAGTAATGAATATAAAAATAGAAATTCGTTGATAGTTTTACCAACAGGAGTTGGCAAAACAGGTGTAATGGCGATGGCACCATTTGGATTAGCTAAAAAAAGAGTTTTAATAATAACACCAGCAACTTCAATAAGAGATACAGTTTTAGAGGCTATAAGCCCAGATAATCCAGAAAATTTTTGGTATAAATGCAAAGTAATAACCCCAGGGTTTATTTTACCTAATGTTATTGAATATGAAGGTTCTAGTACTCCTATTGAAGTATTAAATTCTGCTAATATAGTTGTATTAAATATTCATAAATTACAAGAACGTTTAAATTCTTCATTAATAAATAGAGTAGGAAATGACTTCTTTGATCTTATAATTATAGATGAAGCCCATCACTCTACAGCTATGACATGGGTTGAGTGTGTAAATTATTTTAAAGAAGCAAAAGTATTAAAGCTAACAGGAACTCCGTTTAGAACGGATGGAGAAAAGATAACTGGAGAATTAATATACAAATATTCATTAAGTAGAGCTATGGTTCATGAATATGTTAAAAGTTTAAGTAATATAAAATATGTACCTGATGAATTGAAATTAACAATAGATGGAGATAGTAAGCTATATACAGTTGATGAAATTTTAGAGTTAGGATTAAGAGATCAAGATTGGGTTACAAGAAGTATTGCATATTCAAAGGAATGTTCTGAAAAAATAGTAGATGAAAGTATTAAGGCTTTAGAGGAAAAGTTAGAAAACTCAACAATACCACATAAAATAATTGCAATAGCATGTAGTATTAAACATGCTAAGGATATAGCTGAAATATATGAATCTAAAGGAATAAGTACGGCAATAATTCATAGTAATTTAAGTAAATATGAAAAAGAAAAGGCATTTAAAGATATAGAGAATCATAGAGTAAAAGCAGTTATAAATGTAGCGATGTTAGGTGAAGGATATGATCATAAATATTTATCTATAGCTGCTATATTTAGACCTTTTAGAAATGAATTGCCATATGCACAATTTATAGGTAGAGTATTAAGAAAAATTAATGAGGGAAGTGCTAAAGATAATATAGCTAAAATAATATCTCATCAACATTTATATTTAGATATATTATGGGAAAAATATAAAAAGGAAATTCAAGAAAGTGAAATAATAAAAAACCTAAAAGATTATGACGAAATTTTAGATTATACTTTTGATGATAATACTCCTAGAAGTGATAGACAAGAAGTGGAATATGGAACAGTTATAGAATCTAATAAACACTCAATAATGGAAGAAACTTATTTAGATACAGAACTTATCAATAAAAGTAAAGCAGAAGATAAGGTTTTAAAAGAAAAATTAAGGCAATTACAAGAAGTATTAGGAGTTAATGAGGAACAAGCAAAAATATTATTACAACAAACACAACTCAATAAAACTCATCTAGGAAGACCAGATTTATTATATAAGAGCAAGAAAAGGAATTTAGATGAAGAGATTAGAGAAAATATAGTTCCTAAATTTATAGAAAAGTTTGATATAAATCCAGATTTAGATGATTTAAAAGATTGCGGATTATTTATAGGGAAATATTGGTGGATTCCTAATAATATAAAAGGTAATAAAGGGAAAAATACAGCAATGCTAGCTATGTATTATAATAGTTATCTTAAAAATGCAGTAGGATTACCAAGAAATGAATGGTCTGATGCGGATTTTGATAATGCATTTAGAAAATTAGAAATGTTGAATGAAGTTATTGATGAAACTTTAAATATGTATTATAATGAAAGAAATAACTAATTTATTTTATTTATATAAATTTTAATGGAGGTGAAAAGAATTAAAATGTTTAATGAAATATATGACTTAACATATTTACCTTTGCTTACTCCTTACAATTTAATAGATAATTTAAAGTTAGATAACTATACAGGAATAAGTTATATTAAAGTTGAAAATGGCATATTAGCTGAAATAACATGTTATATTAATGAAGTTCTTATGAAATTTTACTATGAGTTTAATAGTGAAAATTATTTAGATAATATATACTATTACGAAAATGAGCAAAAAGAATATTTATTTAACAGGAAAGATATGTTAGAAGGATTAAGAAGTGAATATATTAATACTAAAAAAGTAGGAAATATGTAAAAAGAGAGAATAAGTTTAAGAAACATTTTTATAAAAATACAAAACAATATCCTAAATAAAAAGCACTAGGAGCAATCCAGGTGCTTTTTATCATATCAAAATTAAGAGTGTGAAAATAAACCTTTTAAAAAGTCTACCAAGAACTACAACCTATATTTACATATTAGATTTATAATATTTAATTAATAGCATTATATTTACAAAATATGCTATAATTAATTTGTAATTGTATCAAAATAATACCCTTAAGAGTATCAAAATAATACTCATATAGGTATCAAAACAATACCCTATATTTATTACTA
>OGYI01001662.1_pt1 | contig 20487 bp, 22 predicted proteins | sample 1576521 | NCBI WGS metagenome assembly OGYI01 (sample SAMEA3541484, study PRJEB24748) | human gut metagenome | biome: human gut; feature: human-associated habitat; material: faeces | place: China | collected 2012
TACAAAAATGCGGGACGAGGTAGCCGGAAGATGATCTCTGCAGCTCGCATTTTTGTAGTATCTACGCATAGTATTCTTGTAATGTAATAAGTGTTACTATTGTTTACGGTTGTTATATTACTGCCTGTATACAGCATGTACAGGTGAAAGTACGGATAAAATAGGCATTTTGAAGAACAGATAAATGCTGCAGCAATTGCTCCCTTTGTTGTTACCTCCAACTAGTGCTTTCATTTTTTGCCTTCTCAGTCATAGCGGCTACCTCATTTTGGACTTAATTTACAGCCCCTATGGCGGTTCGCTTTCCTGGGAGGTTTTATAACCGCGTCTCGTGTTTGTTTGATATAAAAAATAAGCTGGATGACCGAATTAAATGGCTGAACAGACATACGGGTTAGTATCTGTGGATTCTGAAAGAAATGGATGAGAAGGAGGAATTAGAAGAAATCTACCAGAAAATTATGGAGGAAACGGGTGAATCTCAGATATCCGTGACGAATGCAGATGAAAGATTCATGAAAAATGGCTTTGCGGTGTCATATAATCTCCCAAAAGCAGTAGACTTAGAAAACCATCTGATCCGGTATTTTAAAATGGCGAACTAGGTAACCACTCATGGGCTTCTGGGTCCAACCATGGAAGAGATCCTGAAAGAAAAGCCGGAAAGAATCCTTGAAATAACAGCGGACAAGGGCTATGAACAGGAGGAAGGAAGGCCTAATCTGTTGCCTGGAAAATGTGATTACCCCCATATAATGGAAAGATGGGTATGTTCTGCGGATTCTTTATTATGAACTGAAAGCAGATACAGCCAGCCTAAGGGGGGGAAGAAATAAAAAAGACTTCATACAGGACAGGTTCTGGAAAATTATAAAGAAGTCGTTTCAAATGCACCGGAAAGTAGAGGAAAATCTGGAAAATATTGAAAAACCAAGCTCCATATATGGAACTGTAGAAGATATGGTAATCGTGTAGGGAGTGGGGGTATGGATATGGAAAGGAACCTGGTCTACTGCCCATCGGGAGAGATGTTAAGGCAGAAATGTATTAAGAAAAATGGGAATATCCGATATGCTAACAAAAGTGTGTGCAAACACTGTAAGAACAGGAACAAAAGTTATAAGGGAAATGACGAATGGAAAGAAATTGTTTTTCCAAAGGGTAAGCTGGAAAAGCCGTGTAGTGAGTGTCATCCAGAAAACGCTTCATCATCTCCGGACTGTACAGAGTATGGTCGTGAACCGCCTCCACACCAACAATCATTCCCAGCTTTTCTGCCGCATCCACAATTTCTCTCATGCTTTTTAAAAGAAGCTGATAGCATTCTTCCGTATAGGTTTCCGGAACCACTTTGAAATCACTGCTGTATCGTCCTGTCTCCGTGCCAACCATATCAGCGCCTATAATCTTTGCATATTTCAGATGCTCTATAAACCGGGCAACCGAAGCCTTTCTCTTATTCTCGTCCGGATCTGTCGGATTGATGTAGCAGCCCAGGACTGCAACATGAATTCCCCGCTCCTTCAGCTTGTCAGAAATCATATGTGCAAATCCCGGTGAATAATGTCCCGGTCCAAAATCGCAGCCGGAAACAGATTTTCCCAGCGCCAGCTGAATCTGACAGATTCCATTCTCCTTGACTGTATCAAGCACAGTATCGATATCAGCCTTGGGACAGATATCGTGACACCTTATTCCGTAATTCATCTATAACTCCTCCCTGTTTCTCATATCTAGTGGTAGTATACCACAAAACCACCGTCATGCATAGCAGAGCGGTGGTTTTGAAAAACAGTTTATGAAATTTTAAGCATCTACGCTGTAGTTCGGTGCCTCTTTTGTGATATGAATATCATGCGGATGGCTTTCCTTTAAAGATGCTGCAGAAATCTTTATAAACTTTCCTGTTTCCTGGAGAGTAGGAATATCAGAAGCTCCGCAGTAACCCATGCCTGCACGAAGACCGCCCAGCATCTGGAATACGGTATCCTCTACCAGTCCCTTATATGCAACACGTCCTTCTACGCCTTCCGGAACCAGCTTCTTTGCATCTGCCTGGAAATAACGATCCTTACTTCCGTTTTCCATAGCTGCAATAGAGCCCATGCCGCGGTATACTTTATATTTTCTTCCCTGATACAACTCGAAGGTTCCCGGGCTCTCATCACATCCGGCAAACAGGCTTCCCATCATACATACATTACCGCCTGCAGCAATTGCCTTGGTAATGTCTCCGGAATACTTGATTCCGCCGTCTGCAATAATCGGAATACCATACTCTTTTGCAACAGCATAGCAGTCCATAACAGCTGTAATCTGCGGAACACCAATACCTGCAACCACACGGGTGGTACAGATGGAGCCAGGTCCGATACCAACCTTTACTGCATCTACACCGGCCTCAATCAGAGCGCGGGTTGCCTCTCCTGTAGCTACATTTCCTGCGATTACCTGCAGCTCCGGATATTTTTCTTTAATCATACGCACACAGCGCAGAACGTTTTCTGAATGACCGTGAGCAGAATCCAGAACTACCACATCAACCTGAGCCTTCATCAGCGCCTCAACGCGATCCAGAACATTGGCTGTGATTCCAAGGGCTGCACCGCACAGCAGACGCCCCTTCTCGTCCTTGGCGGACAGCGGATACTTAATCTGCTTTTCAATATCCTTAATGGTAATCAGACCCTTTAAATTAAAGTCATCATCTACGATAGGAAGCTTCTCCACTCTGGCCTTGGCAAGAATCTTCTTTGCCTCCATAAGAGTGATGCCTTCCTTTGCAGTAACCAGGTTCTCACTGGTCATGCACTCCTTGATTTTCTTGGTAAAATCCTCTTCAAACTTCAGATCGCGGTTGGTAATAATACCAACCAGCTTGCGGCCCTCTGTAATCGGAACACCGGAAATCCGGAATTTGCCCATCAGCTCGTCCGCATCCCTCAGAGTGTGCTCCGGGGACAGGAAAAACGGGTCTGTAATGACGCCATTTTCTGAACGTTTAACCTTATCTACTTCCTCAGCCTGAGCTTCGATGCTCATATTCTTGTGAATAATTCCGATACCGCCCTGGCGCGCCATGGCAATCGCCATGCGATGCTCCGTAACCGTATCCATACCAGCACTCATCAGGGGAATATTCAGTTTGATCTTCTTGGTCAGATAAGTAGTGAGATCAACCTGATTCGGTACCACCTGGGAATAGGAAGGCACCAGCAGAACGTCATCAAATGTAATGCCGTCACCAATAATTGTACCCATTTTTTTGTCCTCTCTTTCGTTGATTTATCCGGCAGAGCCTGACGGGCTGCCGGAATATTTAGTGCCTAGTTTAACAAATTTCTGGCTGCTTGTCAAATACTATTTCCAACGATTTTTCGTCTCACATTTTCTGTTTTATTAAAAACTTTTCCTAAAAATACCTTTTCAGGGCCTTACTGTACAACTTTTCTCGGTGCTGTCTGACGGAAACAGTGAAGCATTTTGTCATTTGGCTCAAAAATAAGACGGATACTTTCGCTGCCTTTCTGGATCACTGCAGTGTAGGTTTTCACGCCCGGCATCCGGGAAGAGCAGTCCAGGGTCTTTCCTGTCACTTTATAATCAGACAAAACATGGGAATCAGAGGGTGCAATCATCTGGATCTCCTCCATGCTGCACTCATATGCTTTTTTTCTTTTGGCTTTTCCCAGAATCTTGTCTACATTCAGCTGCTTGTCTACGTACAGATACTCAAATTCCACATGGAAATTTCTGTAAGACAGATAGGTCAGAAAACCAAATACAAACATCAGGATCACAGACAAAATCCCTGATGTCATAGCCATAACTACAAAAAAAGCTGTAATCACGCCCAAAAGCCCGGTGACCAGCCAGGCATAAGTGGGAGTTTTCCGCCGTACAAGGTACTCTGCATAAGATTCGTTCATAGGTTCTTTCTCCTTTTCTTCTTTCCGTATATGCTATGCCGCTCTGGCAGATACCTGCTCCCCCTTTGAAGAAAAATATCCGAGCCGAAGCAGATACACAAAAGGCGCAGGGGAAAACTCATTCATATGGTTTTACCCTTGCGCCTTTTGCCGTCAGGCCATGAAAATCACGGACAGCTGATTACATCATTCCGCCCATTCCGCCTGCCGGCATAGCCGGAGTTTCTTCTTTAATATTAGCTACAACAGACTCGGTTGTCAAGAGGGTGGATGCAACGCTGGTTGCGTTCTGCAGAGCGCTTCTGGTAACCTTGGCCGGATCCAGAATACCTGCCTTAATCATATCCACATACTCTTCCTTATATGCATCAAAGCCGGTTCCTACCGGAGACTCTTTTACCTTGTTGATAATAACAGAGCCTTCCAGACCTGCATTTGCTGCGATATGGAATAACGGAGCTTCCAGTGCTTTCAGAATAATCTTTCCACCGGTTTTCTCATCGCCTTCCAGTTCATCCACACTTGCCTTAATCTGCTCGATTGCATGAACGTAAGCAGAACCGCCGCCTGCGATAATACCCTCTTCCACAGCTGCTCTTGCTGCAGACAGAGCATCCTCCATACGAAGCTTTGCTTCCTTCATTTCTGTCTCGGTAGCAGCACCTACACGGATTACTGCAACACCGCCTGCCAGTTTAGCCAGTCTCTCCTGCAGTTTTTCTTTATCGAAATCAGAAGTAGTCTCTTCAATCTGTGCGCGAATCTGTGCAACACGGGCAGCAATCTCACCCTTGTCGCCGCAGCCGTCTACGATAATTGTGTTCTCTTTCTGAACCTTAACAGATTTTGCGCGTCCCAGCTGAGCCATAGTGGTGTCCTTCAGATCCAGACCCAGTTCCTCGGAAATCACAGTACCGCCGGTCAGAATAGCCAGATCCTTTAACATCTCTTTTCTTCTGTCGCCATAGCCCGGAGCCTTTACACCTACAACAGTGAAGGTACCTCTTAACTTGTTGACAATCAGAGTGGTCAGGGCCTCGCCCTCAATATCCTCTGCTACGATCAGCAGCTTGGCACCGGACTGTACAATCTGCTCCAGAACCGGCAGAATCTCCTGGATATTGGAAATCTTCTTATCAGTAATTAAAATATACGGATCGTCCAGATTTGCTTCCATCTTATCCATATCTGTGCACATGTAAGCAGAAACATAACCGCGGTCAAACTGCATACCTTCAACCAGATCCAGCTCTGTCTTCATGGTCTTGGATTCCTCAATGGTAATAACACCGTCATTGGAAACCTTCTCCATAGCCTCTGCAACCATCTCGCCTACTTCGTCATCTGCAGCAGAGATAGCAGCAACTCTTGCGATGCTGTCGCGGCCTTCGATCGGCTGGCTCATCTTTGCAATTGCTTCTACAGCAGCCTCAGTTGCTTTCTTCATACCCTTTCTTAAAACGATGGGGTTGGCGCCTGCTGCCAGGTTCTTCATGCCTTCGTTGATCATAGCCTGTGCCAGAACTGTTGCAGTGGTAGTACCGTCGCCGGCTACATCATTGGTCTTGGTAGCAACCTCTTTTACCAGCTGAGCGCCCATGTTCTCAAATGCATCCTCCAGCTCGATCTCCTTTGCAATGGTAACACCATCGTTGGTAATCAGCGGAGCACCAAAGGACTTGTCAAGAACTACGTTTCTTCCTTTCGGTCCGATGGTTACACGAACAGTATCTGCCAGCTGATTTACACCGGCTTCCAGGGCTTTTCTGGCTTCTACGCCATATTTAATCTGCTTTGCCATAATTGCATTCCTCCAAATCTGTCTTATTTATCTTTTACTCAATCACTGCCAGAATATCATTCTGTTTTACTACTACAAACTTCTCGTCCTCTACCTCTACCTCTGTTCCGGAATACTTAGAGTAGATAACCTTATCGCCAACCTTTACCTGCATGGTCACTTCCTTGCCGTCAACCACACCGCCCGGTCCTACTGCGATAACTTCTGCCTGCTGAGGTTTCTCCTTTGCCTGGCCCGGCAATACAATACCTGACTTGGTTGTCTCTTCTGCAACCAGCTGTTTTAAAACAACACGGTCAAATAACGGTACTAATTTCATGGATGATTCCTCCTTATTCTTCTTCTACTTTTTTCATTACAGGATTCCTTGGAATCCCTCTTTCGATTCACAATACCATTTATACCACGCATTGTTAGCACTGTCAAGTGTCGAGTGCTAATTTTATAAAATTTTTAAATTTTCACTTGTCCCCTTTCTTTTTTTTCTCATTCGTATTACAATATTCATAATAGCAGATTGACAGAACAAACTGTCTGTCAATAGAAAGGAGTGCACATATGGCAAAAAAGGGATTGGGAAAATTTGTAATGCTGGCTGCTGTTGCCGGCGCTGCCGCCGCCGGAATTTCTTACTTCAGAAAATATCAGTCTTTCAATAAGGAACTGGATGAGGATTTCCACGATTTTGAAGATGAGGAGGATGCACCTGTTCCGGACAGTACCATGACCCGGAATTATGTGTCTCTCCATGCTGATAAGGACGAATTTCTCGTTGCAGCAGGCGATATGCTGAATGCAGCCAAGGATGTTGCCGGCGCTGCAAAGAATGTAATGAAGGATGCTGCTGCCATTGTAGCCGATACTACCAGAGAGGCTATGGGCGCCGCTGCTGACACTGCCTCCCGCTTCTCCTTCGGCAACAGCGATGAAGAAGATATCTTTGAGGATGAGGATGAGATTTCCGTTTCTGCCCCTTCCGGTGAAGATACCCCCAAAGCAGAACCGGCTCCGGTAAATGAGGAGGAACCGGCCGAAAAAGAAGAAGCTGCAGCTCAGGATACCGTAAGCGTTTCTATCGATACCGAAGCAGCTCTGTCTGAAGACGGCGAAGAAGTGATGGAATAATTGGAATAATTAGAATAACTGAAATGATCAAAACAGTCCGGACATTCTGTCTTAAACAGCAGAACATCCGGACTGTTTATTTCCAGCAGGAAACAAGAATACGGATTCCCTCACGGATCTCCTCCTCTCTGAGGCTGGCATATCCGAGAACCATTGTGGCAGGCCTGTGGTTATGCTCCGGATGGATAAAATAGCTGCTGAGGCCATATACTCTCACTCCGGCTGCCAGGGCCTTTTCCATTAACTCCGACTCCTTCTGGTTCTTTTTCCCCGTCAAAAGCATATGAATTCCTGCATATTCTCCGCCGATCTGAAATTCCCGCGCCAAAGGCGCAAGCTCTTCCAGAAGCACATCATGCTTTGCCTTATAAATCGCCCGCATTCTGTTCAGATGCCTTTCAAAATACCCCTGAGAAAGAAACTGATATAAAATATTCTGGTCAATCCGGGATACCGTAGACGCATAAAATCCTGCATTTCGGCGGTAAATCTTCAAAAGCTCCGGCGGAAGCACAAGATAGCTGACGCGAATAGCCGGCGCAATACATTTGGAAAAGGTTCCCAGGTAAATGACCTTTCCCTGGCGGTCCATTCCCTGAAGAGCAGGGATCGGCTTGCCCCGGTAACGGAACTCACTGTCATAATCATCCTCAATCAGATAGCGCGCTCCTCCTGATGCCCATTTCAACAGCTCCTGCCGCCGTCCTACCGTCATTACAACTCCTGTCGGGAACTGGTGGGAAGGCATAACGTAAGCCACATCTGCTCCGCTTTTTTCTAAAAGGATCGGATCCATCCCCTTTCCATCCATCTCCACAGGAGTCACCGAATATCCCAGACTGCAGAATACCCGGTATGCCTGCTTGTAGGTGGGATTTTCCATGGCAATCTTTAAATCTCCTCCCAGGATCTGGGCAAGCAGCATCAGAAGATACTCGCTTCCTGCTCCCACAATAATCTGCTCTGCGCTGCAGTTTACCCCGCGGGCAGAGTGAAGGTAGCTGCGGATTGCCTCACGCAGCCCCGGCTCCCCCTGGTGATTTCCGGAATGAAACATTTCTTTATTGTCATCCACAAGGGTATTGCGGCTCAGCTTTCTCCATACATTGTAGGGAAAACTGTCCAGATCAATCCCTCTGGGTGAAAAATCAATCCGGCAGTCCGGTCCCTCCGGCTCACTGGTTGCCATCTCCGGTTCTCCCGGCTGGCCGCCCTCCACCAGTCCCTCAATCCGGCTGACAAAATATCCCCGGTACGGTCTGGACACAAGATATCCTTCTGCCAGAAGCTGATCGTAAGCCATCTGCGTCGTACTCCGGCTGACCTTCAGATTCTCCGCCAGCACCCTGGTAGAAGGCAGCCTTTCCTCTGCCTTCAGACTTCCGTTCCGGATTTCCCCGCGGATATACGCATAAATCTGTTCATACAAAGCTGTTTTCGCTTTTAAATCCAGAGGAATCAAAAGTTCCATGGCACTGCTCCGTTTTATTTCTGAATTTTAAATGAACTCTTGAGGGAGACAATCCGGTTGAATACCGGCTGTCCCGGCTGGCTGTCATGGCTGTCTGCACAGAAATAACCATTTCTTACAAACTGGAAGCTGTCATAGGCCTTTGCTTCAGCCAGAGCCGGCTCCACATAGCAGTTTTTCAGAATTGTCAGGGAATTGGGATTCAGATTCAGACTTCCGTCTTCATTTAATTTGCCCTTTTCCTCATCAACAATATTCTCATACAGACGGCATTCTACCTGCTTTGCTGTCTCTGCAGCAACCCAGTGAATAGTTCCCTTTACCTTTCTGTCGCTGGATCCGCCTCTTGTCTCCGGATCATAAGCAGCATGAACCACGGTTACATTGCCGTTCTCATCCTTTTCACATCCGGTACAGGTAACGTAATAAGCACCCATCAGACGAACCTCATTGCCCGGGAACATACGGAAGTACTTTCTGGGCGGAACCTCCATGAAGTCCTCACGCTCAATATACACCTCACGGCTGAACGGAACCATGCGGGATCCCAGCTCCGGATTCTCCAGGTTGTTGGGAATCTCCAGCATCTCTGTCTCGCCCTCCGGATAATTGTCAATGACCAGCTTCACCGGATCCAGAATTGCCATCATACGGGCGCGTTTTAACTTCAGATCCTCTCTGATGCAATACTCCAGCATTGCATAATCTACAGAACTGTTGGCCTTGGATACGCCTACCAGCTCTACAAACATCTTGATTGCTTCCGGAGTGTAACCTCTTCTGCGCAGAGCCGCAATCGAAACCAGACGGGGATCATCCCAGCCGTCTACAATGCCGTCCTCTACCAGCTTTTTAATGTAACGCTTTCCTGTCACCACATTTGTCAGGTACAGCTTGGCAAACTCAATCTGGCGGGGCGGATTCTCAAACTCGCACTCACGCACAACCCAGTCATACAGAGGACGATGATCCTCAAACTCAAGAGTACAGATAGAATGGGTAATATGCTCAATAGCATCCTCAATGGGATGTGCAAAGTCATACATAGGATAAATGCACCACTTGTCTCCGGTATTGTGATGGCTCATTCTTGCCACACGGTAAATAACCGGATCTCTCATATTGATATTGGGTGATGCCATATCAATCTTGGCGCGAAGAACCTTCTCTCCGTCCTGATATTTTCCTTCCTTCATTTCCTCAAACAGACGCAGGTTTTCTTCCACACTGCGGTTGCGGTAGGGACTTTCCTTACCCGGAGTAGTAAAATCTCCCCGGTACTCTCTGATCTGCTCGGCAGACAGGTCGCAGACAAAGGCTTTTCCTTTTTTAATCAGGAAAACCGCACACTCATACATTTTATCAAAATAATTGGATGCAAAAAACAGGCGATCTTCAAAATCAGCTCCCAGCCACTTTACATCCTCCATAATCGATTCCACAAACTCTGTCTTTTCCTTGGTAGGATTGGTATCATCAAAACGCAGATTAAACTTGCCGCCGTATTTTTTAGCCAGTCCATAGTTTAAAAGAATTGACTTTGCATGTCCAATATGAAGATATCCGTTCGGCTCCGGTGGGAAACGGGTCTGTACGTGATCGTAAACACCCTCTGCCAGATCCTTATCAATCTCCTGCTCAATAAAATTTTTAGAAACAGTTGTCTCCAAAACCTCTTTTTCCTTTTCCATTACAAGGTTCCTCCGTCTGAAATAATCTCCGCCATCCGGCGAAAGCTCTGATAATACTGTATCATAACATAAAACCGCCGTTTAGAAAAGAGGGAGTTGCCCGGAGTTTCTCCAAATCCTCCTTTCCGCTGTCTGATATTTTCGTATTTCCGGTTGACAAAGCGAAAAAGCCATGATACTATAGATAAAGTTCATCGGACATCTTCAGTCTGTGAATAAGCTGCTGTGGCTCAGTCGGTAGAGCGTCGCATTGGTAGTGCGGAGGTCACGGGTCCGATTCCCGTCAGCAGCTTGATGAAAAGTGCGCCGGAGCCTTGTTTTACAGGGTTCCGGCGTTTTTTTTCTTTGCCGGGGTCGGGCAGGGTCGACCCCTTTTCCAAAATATTCTGTAAAAACTGTCCCTTTTTCCCGGATTCCGGAACCAGCCCTCATTCCTGTACATAAGGTAAAGTAAAAAACAGTGAGGCTTTTTATGGCTGAAAACGATACGCATTACAACGACATCCCCGGAGAAAACACCCAAGCGGGAAAAGATGCAGCCCCTGCCGGAAATGACTACGGGCTGACCACGCCCCTCCCCGATTTTGAAGAAGGGGGACCCGTATATCCCGACAACATTCCCGATCAAAACGACAGCGGACGCCCGGTCATTCCTCTTCCCGACTTTGAAGAAGGAGGACCTGTATACCCGGACAGCAATATGGGGCCGGGGCCGGTCATCCCCCTTCCCTTCCCCGGCGAAGGAGGGCCTGTATACCCTGGCGGCTCATCCGGAGGGCATAACCACGGCTGGCTTCCCGGACGTCCCACCATCCCCAGTCTTCCTCCCCGTTTTCTGGGGCAGGTACGCTTTTTAAATGCCTCCTCCAATTCCTTCCCGGTTAATATTTCCATTGACGGAACCCCCTATGCCGTCAATTCCCGGTTTGGAACCATCTCCACCTATGACTGGATTTCCGACGGCTTCCATACGGTCACTGTCCGGCGGACCAACGGCCTTCGCTCCGTACTTCTCCAGCAGAATTTCCCCTTTATTGCAGGGCAGAAAGTCACAATGATTCTCACAGATTCTGCTTTCGGCGGACTGGAAATGATCCGGGTATCCGATATGGGATGTACCAATCTTCCCTCCGGTTCCGGCTGTTACCGCTTTGCCAACATGACCTACAGCGGTTCCCGTTTCGATCTTCTCCTGTACGGAGGAGAAACTGTCTTCCGCAACGTAGGCTTTCAGTCTGTTACTCCCTATAAACAGGCAATGGCAGGATCCTATCAGTTTTATATTACCAATTCCAATTCTTATACCTTCCTGAAGGAAATTCCTGTCCTTGTTCTTGGAGCAATCGGAATCGGCACCAGTCTGCCTCAGCCTCTGGTTTCCTTCCAGACCGATATTGCTTCCGGAAGAAACTATACCTCCTATCTGATTGGAAACACCTGGAGCGATTTGGGCCTCCGGGTTATGACTGTGGAGGATGAGGCTTAATCCACTCATAAAGACAGCCATCCAGAGTCCGTTTTTGTTCACTGCGGGCCCTGGACGGCTGTTTTACTTTTAAAGACGGTTCAGCTTCTTTTCCATCAATTCACTGTTGCTGCTGTAAATAACAGCATTTTCCCGGCTGATCCTTCCACTCTTGTAAAGCTGTATGAGACTGGCATCCATGGTAATCATTCCCTCTTCCTGAGCCGTAGAAATGACGCTGTCTATCTGATGAATTTTCGCTTCTCGGATCATGTTCCGGATTGCATTATTTAAAAACATAATCTCAAAAGCCGGAATCTCTTTTCCGTCTGTTGTCGGAATCAGCTGCTGGGAAATCACTGCCTGCATAACCATGGAGATCTGGATCCGGATCTGCTGCTGCTGATCCGGCGGAAAACTGTCAATAATCCGATCAATGGTATTGGCCGCGCCTACTGTATGCAAAGTAGAAATAACCAGATGGCCTGTCTCCGCAGCTGTCATCGCTGTCTTGATTGTTTCAAAATCCCGCATTTCTCCAAGAAGAATAACATCCGGCGCCTGACGAAGGGAGGCCCGCAGTCCGCTGACATAGCTGTCAGTATCTGTACCGATTTCTCTCTGAGTCACTACGCTCTTTTTATGGCGGTGCAGATATTCAATAGGATCTTCCAGAGTAATCACATGGGCATTCCGGGTTTTGTTGATTTCATCTATGACACAGGCAAGCGTTGTACTTTTTCCGCTTCCGGCCGGCCCTGTCACCAGTACAAGCCCTTTTGTCATCCTGGCCACATCGATAATTGTCCTGGGAAGATGAAGCTCTTCCGGATCCGGAAGCTCGAAATGTACCACACGAATCACTGCTGCCAGCGAGTTGCGCTGACGGAACACATTGGCACGAAAACGGGCCACCCCCGGCACTGCAAAAGAAAAATCATCATCTCCGCAGGTTGTTACCCGCTCCATGCTGCGTTCTCCTGCTACATGATACAATTCTGTAATCAGCCGGTTCATTTCCTCCTGAAAAACCTTTTCTTCTCCCTTGTGGACAATAGTTCCTCCCAGCTTAAAAGCATATGCCATGCCTGGTATCAGAAAAACATCCGATGCATGCTCCGCCACTGCCTGCTTTAAAATCTCTTCAATCATCTTCCTTCCCCTTCCCCTGAATTGCTCTTCAGATTTCCTCTTCTGTCCGTACCGGCACTTTCTGTCCCTTCTCCTCCATCAGGACAGTTCTCCTGTCCAGACAGGCATGGATCTGTCGATTTCATAGTCCTCCCGGTTATAAACATTCCAGCTCTGAATCCTGTATCCTTCTTCTCCCTCAGGCTGCAGCTCAATATGAAGAGCCTGTCCGAATTTCATTTCGATATCTGTCTGCACGAGACCATCCCGGTAGTAGCTGCCCAGTCTCTCTTTTAAATACTCATCCCGCCGGGAACCCGTAAGATTCTGCTTTTTTGCCTCCTGAAAAACCTGGTGAACCATCTGAACAAAGGCCTCGCCTGCTGCATCTGCCTCATAATAAATCTGAACTGCCTTTGCATTCTTCTCTGCCAGATTCAAATCGCCTTTCGCACTGCTCATAGAAAGGAGCCCGAAAGCCGACAGACAGAGGATTACAAAAATTAATATCAGGGAGGTGGTTCCGATATTTACCTGTTTTCTCATTCCATCCTCCTACTCTGCCTTTTCCGGCACATATCTTGCTGCCGTCATGGAAAACAGCTGCTTCTGATCCCTCTGCCGGACAACTGTGATCTCTGCCGTCTCCAGACCATCCTTTTCCTGCTGAGACAGGACTCCTGTAAAAAATACATCGGATTCCGCTGCAGCCTGTGTCCCCTCCCGATCCAGATAAACCGTGCAGGCATATTCCCGGAAATCCCCGTCTTTTCCTGCCATTTCCGTATTGGAAGGAATCGCTCCTGCTTTTTCCTCCAGAAGCTCTCTCCCCCCGGCTTTCCATATTTCTGCCATGTTTTCTGCGATTACAACGGCCTGATTCGTATCCTGAGCCAGATGGCTCATACGATCCGCCTTCACAAAAGCCGTAACGCAAATGCCGGAACAAAGCAGGAAAAAGAAGACTGCCAGAATCATCTCCATCATAAACATTCCGGATCCGGAACCATTCTTTCTATTCATAAGCGAAACCTCCGCTTCTGACAGAGAGAACTATCCTTCCTCCTCCATCTCCAAGAGTTTCCGCCTCTATCAGACGCCCTTCTTTAGACAGACGGAGCCCGCTGCACTCCATAATTTCCAGTCCGTCATCCAGTCCCAGTCCTGTTCCCTCTCTGGTAAACAGTTCCCGGATACATCCGTCCCGATAGTAAATCCATGTATAATAGGACACCTCTCCTGACATCTGAGTCAGCTCCAGCACCGGAGTACCTTCTATCTCAATCACATCAACCGCACCGTCTCTGTCACCCTGACGTACTTTATTTGCAATATAATGCAGTGCCACGCTTTCCGTATCATTATTTTCTGACCGGCTGCTGATATTTTCATATACTCTGCTTCCAAAAAGAACAGTAAACAAAGCGCAAAGCACAAACACAAGAAACAACAGCATGGTAAACAGCAGATTTACACCTGCCCCTGCAGTTTTCTTTTTCTGGTTCATCTACTACTCCCCCTGTTCTTCCAGCTCTGATACCGGAAACACTGTAATATCCGGCATTACATTGGATGCAAAGCCTTCATAAAATACATGATATCGCTCACGATCAATGGCTACCCCATAGTTTTCCTCCAGATATTCTACACTCGGTGGATATCTTCCCTCTATGGCATAGCACTGAACCGATGCTCTGCGCACTGCCTGAATCAGATTCCGGGCGCCCTCTTCCTCCGTTCTGCGGGATAGCTGTGATACTCCTGCCGTCATAAGGACCGCTGCTGCCAGCACCAGGGCTGCTGAACCTGCCAGGCTGAACCACATTTTAAAATCAATTCCTTTTCTCATGGCCATCTCCTAACCAATCGCTGACAGAACTCCCGCCAGGGGAAGCATCACTGACAGGAGTACCAATCCCACTGCCACTGCCAGTACTGCTACCATGGTCGGTTCAAATCTGGCAAGCATGGTATCAATCGCTGCCTCTGCCTCTTTTTCATAATCGCCGGACAGCTTCTCCATCACCTGATCCAGATTTCCGCTTCTTGCGCCTACCCGTATCATCTGAATATGAAATCCGCTGAACAGACCTGTTTTCTTCATTGCTTCATAATATCCTGCTCCACATTCCAGCTCCTCGGCGCATTCCTTCAGTTTTTCCTCTACTCTGGTGTTTTCCACCAGCTCTCCTGCCAGTTCCATGCCCTTTTCCAGTTCCATGCCGCTGCGAAGAGTTAAAGCCAGAACCGCTGTAAAACGGCGGCCTGCCACAGACAGAGCCAGTCTGCTCTTCCGCTTCAGACTCTGTGTCATCTTTTCCACCAGACGGAAGGTTTTTCCAAACCTGGAGGCAGTCCATACTGCCAGTGCCGCCGCTGCCGCCGCTCCGGAAAGAACCAGCGCACCGCCGCTGAAAATCCCCCCAAGCCGGATAGCCGTCCTGGATAAAGGTGACATCTGTGCTCCCAGCTGTTCATATACGCCTTCAAAAATCGGCATTACTTTCGTAAACAGAACAAACAGCACTGTTAGCAGCATAAAAATCATCATAACCGGATAGGTCAGCGCATTCTGAATACTCCGCATCAGCTGAAATTCCTTTTCATAATAAACAGATAAATCCTTCATTATCTGATCCAGAGTTCCTGTCTGGTGCCCCAGCTTCGCCATTTTCACCACATAGGGCGGAAACTCTCCTGTCCGTTCCAAAGCCGCAAACAGAGGTTCTCCCAGCTCCACATCCTCAGCCAGCTCCTGAAGCAGCTTTTTTTCCTGCAAAGTTCGGGCATCCTCTGCCATAACAGAAAGTCCCTCTTCCAAAGGAACTGCTGCTGATAAAAGCAGAGAAACCTGCAGACAAAATGCCGACAGGTTCCCTGCTGAATAAATTCCGCTTTTTTTCTTTTTCTTCTCTTCCATCCTCGCTCACCTCTAATAGGAGTATTTGCTTCTGTAATTAGCCCCATCTCCGATATACTGCTTCACTGCATCCGTGTTTCCGCCGGAAGAGGCAAAGGTGGGATCCATAAGCTTCCAGCTGACTCCATCAAAATAAATAAAATTATCTACCCAGCCAATTTCCTTAATATAAACATCCACCCATGCATGATAAACATCTCCTGTATAGCCCACAACCAGTTTTGCAGGAATATCCAGGGAGCGGAGCATGGCTGTCATAACCGCCGCATAGTCAAAACAGATCCCTGTTTTTGTCGCCAAAACCTGATCCACATTGGGCAGGTAGCCAGACTGAACAGACTGAGCCTTTGCATAATCATATTTCAGATTACCAACGACATATTCATAAACAGCCTTTACCTTTCCAATCTCATCAGCTGCGCCTGAAGTCACCTGCTGAGCCAGGGAAACTGCCGCGCTGTTTTCTGAAAAATTCACATACTGATTTGGATAAAGAAACGGCGAAAACTCATCTTTCAAAGATACATTGACACTCTGGCTCAGAACCTGAGAGTACTGATTCCCTGATACCTGCTCGAAGACCTTAATTGAATAGCTGCCGTTTCCCTCAGAAAACGGAAACACCTCATAGGCATTTCTCGCATTCAGATCATACGTATAGGTCACTGCTCCGCTGGAAATCTGAACCTTGATCTTGGGGACTCCGCCGGTGTAGCGGATCATACAGTAGCCATCCCCCGCATTGGACGCATCAAGAACAGCAATCCCGTTGCCGTAAACTGAAGTTCCTGCCGCCTGAGGGGTCCTGACCTGCGCCCACACCTGTGTCTGCAGTCCCGGACAAAGGCAAAGGACTGCGCCCGCTGCCGCAGCAAGAAAAAAAACTCTGTGCTTTTTCATACTTCCCACACTCCTTTTACTACCCGGATTCCCATCTTCCGTTCTCTCCCGTTGTTGTCCGGTATCTCTATCCCATGATTCTCTGCCGGACAATCTCATAAGCCAGAACGCCGGCAGCAACCGATGCATTGAGAGAATCAATATCCCCCTTCATAGGAATAGATGCTGTCATATCGCATTTTTCCCGAACCAGTCTGCTGACTCCGCTTCCTTCATTTCCGATCACAAGGCCGATGGGTCCTTTCAGATTCATGCGGTACATCATTTCTCCGCCCATATCTGCACAGACAAACCACATGCCCTGTTTTTTCAGTTCCTCAATGGTGGTTCCCAGGTTTGTCACCTTGGCTACAGGCGTATAGTTTAACGCCCCTGCAGAAGTTCTGGCTACGGTAGCAGTCAGTCCTGATGCCCTGTGTTTGGGAATAATCACGCCGTGGGCTCCAGCCAGGTTGGCGGTACGGATAATGGCTCCCAGATTGTGCGGATCCTCAATTCCGTCCAGCAGGAAAAGAAAAGGCGGTTCTCCCTTTTCTCTGGCTGCCTCCAGTATATCCTCCACCTGGGCATATTCATAGGCTGCCGCATAGGCAATCACACCCTGATGTTTTCCTGTTTCTGACATCTGATCCAGACGTTCTCTTGGCACAAAGGAAATAATAGCGTCGTGCTTTCTCGCCTCTCTGACAATGCTCTGAACCGGCCCGTCCTTACATCCGTCCTGGACAAACAGCTTGTCAATGGTTTTTCCGGAGCGGAATGCTTCCATTACTGCATTGCGCCCTTCTATGGTCAGTTCTTCGTATCTCATGAAAATTCTCCAATCCTCTCTAATCCGTCATGTACCAGCTTTAAAAGCCGCTCATACTGCCCTGTCAGATACAAATATCCAACCAGAGCCTCAAATCCCGTAGCCATTCTGTAGTCCCGGATAGACGCATTTTTGGCAGACGAAGCGGAATGTGCATTCCGCCCCCGCTTATAAACAGCCGTTTCTTCCTCTGTCAGTTCCTCCTGAAGCGCCTGTATGATCCGGGCCTGCGCCTCTGCCTTGACCAGGCTGGCGCTTTTTTTATGCATTTTGTTCACCTGCATACTGCCGCGGTTCATCACTCTGGTACGGACCAGAACCTCGTAGACTGCATCTCCCATATAGGCCAGAGCCAGAGGAGAATAGCTGCAGATATCCACCGGCTCCAACAGAAGCGCTTCCTTCATCAGAGAGGGAATCTTTATGCTCTCTTCCATTTTACGCCCTCTCTGGTATCTTCCAGAATAATGCCCATATCCAGAAGCTTCTGACGAATCTCATCGGCAAGGGCAAAATTTCTTTCTTTTCTGGCCTGCTGTCTGGCTGCAATCATCTCTTCGATCTCTTCCTCCAGAGCATCGGCCTTTCTCTCTGTGATAATTCCCAGAACATCGCAGAGCTTTGCAATCGTATCCTTCAGATAATCCACATATGCCTTTGTGCTGGTTTCGCAGGCTGTGCTGTTGCTTAACTTAACCAGTTCAAATACTGCAGATACTGCATCAGCTGTGTTGAAATCGTCATCCATCGCTGCCTCATACTTGGCAATCAGCTCTTTCGCTGCTGCCACATCAGCCTGCTCCTTCTCTGTCAGCACATCTCCGGCTGCTTTTCCATCCAGATCTCTGAGACGATCCATAGCTGTCAGAATTCTCTCCAGACTGTTTTTTGATGCCTCCATCAGATCTGCACTGAAATTCAGAGGACTGCGGTAATGTGCACTCAGCATAAAGAAACGAAGCACCTGAAGGTCATACTTTTCACCGATTTCACGGACGGTAAAGAAATTTCCAAGAGACTTGGACATTTTTTTATTGTCAATATTCAGGAAACCATTGTGCATCCAGTAAGTGGCAAACGGCTTTTCGTTGGCTGCCTCGGACTGCGCAATTTCATTTTCATGATGGGGGAAAATCAAATCCTCTCCGCCTGCATGAATATCAATCTGATCTCCCAGATATTTTTTAGACATCACAGAGCATTCGATATGCCAGCCCGGACGTCCCTGGCACCAGGGAGACTCCCAGTATGGCTCTCCCTCTTTTTTCGGCTTCCAGAGCACGAAATCAGACGGATCCTCCTTATCCTCCTCACCGGTCACCTTCAGCTCGCGGAATCCTGACTGAAGCTCATCCAGATTCTTATGAGACAGCTTGCCGTAATCTGCAAAAGAAGAGGTACGGAAATATACAGTACCATCCTTTGCCACATAGGCATGGCCCTTGTCGATCAAGGTCTGAATCATCTCCAGCATACCGCAGATTTCCTGAGTCGCCTGAGGGTGAACCGTGGCCGGCTTAACATTCATGTCAGCCATATCCTTTTTGCATTCTGCAATATACCGGCTGGAAATCGTATCTGCATCCACGCCCTCTTCAATGGCCTTCTTGATAATCTTATCATCCACATCGGTAAAGTTGGATACGAAATTCACCTCATATCCCTTATATTCAAAATATCTCCGCACCGTATCAAATACGATCATGGGGCGGGCATTTCCAATATGGATGAAATTGTAAACCGTCGGTCCGCACACATACATCTTCACCTGTCCCGGTGTCAGCGGAACGAATTCTTCTTTTCTTCTGGATAACGTATTAAAAATTTTCATAATACTGACTTTTTTCACGAAAAATAAGTACACTCCCGATACCTATTCCCGCTTTTCCTTTCCTATATTTTTCTCCCTTTTTTATGGCCTGCGCACCTGCCTCGGCGCTGCCATCAGCCTTTTCCCCCGGCGAAACAGCCTGCCTGCGCAGTTTACACCTGTCCTTCCTGACAGCAGCCAAAGCAGCCGCCTGCCGGAAGTCTGCCGTCATTGACAAAGTCCCGCATATGGGACAGCAGAGTCACAGCCTGAGCAGCAATTCCTTCTCCTGCCCCGGTAAATCCAAGCCCCTCTTCCGTAGTCGCCTTTACGCTGACCTGATTCGTCTCCAAATGAAGGGCCCGTGCAATGTTTTCTGCCATCTGCGGCCGGAACGCCGCCAGCTTTGGTCTCTGGGCAATAATGGTAGAATCAATATTCTCCACCGCATACCCGGATTCCTCCAAAAGCTCTCCAACCTTTTCCAGCAGCTTCATGCTGGATATTCCCTTATATGCCGGATCTGTATCCGGAAAATGCTGTCCGATATCCCCCAGTGCCGCTGCTCCCAGAAGTGCATCCATAACAGCATGAACCAGAACATCCGCATCCGAATGACCTGCCAGCCCCTTTTCATAAGGAATATCAACACCTCCCAGAATCAGTTTCCGACCTTCTGTCAGCTTATGGACATCATAACCCTGTCCGATTCTCATTGTATTATTCTCCTTTTTTCCTTCCCTCAGACAATAAACCGCAGTTTTCTGGAAACACACCGCAGATAAATATCTGTCTGGCAATAACAGCTTTCTCCGTCCGCATGAACCGGAAGCGGCCTGTTTACATGAATCTGTGCCTCCTTACACCGGAAAAACCTTACGCCTTTGTGGCGCCCGATTTTCCGGAACCAGGCATCTGTCAGCACAGGAAGAAGCCGAAGTCTGGATGTCCCGTGAACAACACAGATTTCCAGCTCCCCGTTTGAAGAATCCGCCCTGGGAGCAAACTGAAATCCGCCGCCCTCATAGGGATGTATATGGGAAGAGATAAAATAAATATGATTGAACTCCACCCGCCTCACTCCGTCCAGCAAAAGATAGCCGGAAGCAGGCTTCGTGGTCAGCAGCTGCTTTAAACCCATAAGGATATAAAACAGCCGTCCGAAGCTTCCAAAAATCCGCCTGCTTTTTCTGCTCATAGACAGAATCCTGTGGCAGACTGCTCCATCCAGTCCGATTCCGCTGCTGACTGCAAAACGACGGTGAACTGGTTCCTCCATCTCATACGACAAAATGCCATAGTCCAGATCCACAAACTGTCTGGGATTCATAATCCGTTTCAGACACCTGTAAGGACTCCGCGGCAGCTTCAGCCCTCTGGATAAATCATTGCCCATTCCCATAGGAATATAGCCAATCGTAATCCTGCTGCTG
>OGYI01001667.1_pt1 | contig 20392 bp, 20 predicted proteins | sample 1576521 | NCBI WGS metagenome assembly OGYI01 (sample SAMEA3541484, study PRJEB24748) | human gut metagenome | biome: human gut; feature: human-associated habitat; material: faeces | place: China | collected 2012
GCAAAGCCGAACAAGAAGCATCGGAGATTCCTCCGATGTGAGAACTGGAAGAAAGGCCCGCTTACAAGCAAGCTTGACACGGATTTTTCTTCCAGTTCTCCCGCCGTCCTGAATAGTTGCATGGAAAATAAAAATTCGCCGGGAGGACAGAGAGGTGCGGATAAAGGCACCCGTCTGTTTTCCGGCGAGTTTTTATTTCGGACGATCCGAAAAAAAGGAAGTGTAGAAATAAGCAGATATTAATCCATAATAGAAATTTTCAGAGCTGCCCGGCGGTAGAATTTCCAGATGATGATGGCAGGAATCCCTACCACAAGAGCCAGTGTGGAAACGCCTCCGATTACTCCGTATAAAATAGTAATGAGCCAGATTAAAATACTATTCATAAGACAGAATCTCCCCTCTTAAAATATGTAAACTATGGATAAATGAAACTATCTGAAATAACTGTTTTGTATTTTAGACGGTATTCCGGCAGATGAAAATAGGTTTTTCCGACTCTTAACGGAACCTGTATGATTTGTTGTCAAAATTCATATAATCAGACAGGAACCTTAACAAAAAATTGATTTTTGCCCGGAGGAAGGGGGAAATGCCGGGAAAGACCTAAAAAAAATGTATGATTAAAGAAAGACGAAGTGCGTAAAAAAACCGGTTTTCTGTGGAAAACCACCAAAATAATATGGTCAGGATTGGCAATAATAATGATAAAAATGTGACAATCTTTAAAGTGTTGTACAATCTTGATGTTATTTTTACGAAATTCCTATGAATAATGGACAAAACAAAAAGTATTGGTTATAATAGTAGGTACATGCAAAAATACAGAGAAAGGTGGACAGAGATGCATTATAAAAAAAGTGTATTCCGGAGCCTGGCAATGATAACACAGCTTGGCTTGTGCGTAGTCACACCTGTCTTTCTATGTGTTTTCATCGGATATCAGGTGGATTCCCGTCTGGGAGGAAACGTGATGATTCCGATGGTGATTCTCGGTGTGCTGTCAGGAGGCCGGTGTGCCTGGGTGATGACAAAGCGGACTCTGGAACAGGAAAAGAAGGAGGACGAACGCATCCGAAGGGAGAGCAGGGCTCTGATACAGAGAACGGGAATCAGCAAGCCAAAGCAGTCCAGCCGTATTTTTACGGCGGGACAGTCGGAGGAACCGAATCAGACAAAGGAGGCAGAAGAACGATGATATGGTTTAGCAGACCAACAAAACGACTGCTTCTGGAGATGTCCGTGGGAGTGATCCTGTGGAATGTAATTCTGGCGGTTCTGGCAATCCTGTTTCTTCCCGATTTTTCCTATCCGGTTGTTCCGGTGATTCTGGGACTGATTGTGGGAGCGGCAGGAGCCATGATGATGCTGGTGCATATGGCTGTCATAACAGAGCGGGCCCTGGACAGCCGGAATGAAGATTATGCCAGCAAGCTTACTTTGGCTCAGAGCCTTTTTCGGAAGGTGGCATTTGTGGCTGCCCTGTTTTTCTTCTGGCGTGTCCTGAAGATTGATTTGCTGGCAGCAGTGCTGGGAGCTATGGGTATGAAGGCGGGTGCTTATCTGCAGCCGCTGGTCCGCAAAATATCGGGATATCAGGAGGAGCCTGCGAAAGCTCTGGAACAGCCGGATCAGGTGATGGAACCGGAGAATCAGAATTTTCCGGGGGCAGTCTAGCCCGGGCAAGCTCTGAAAACCGATAGAAAAGTATTGGAATACAGAAGAAAGGAGGACAGTGTATGAGAATAGGAATGGGAATGCTGATGTCTAATGAGCCTGACTTTATGATACACGGTGTTTTTCAGTATCATTTATTCGGACAGGATTTCTGGATTACAACCACCACCATTGGAATGTGGATTATCTCTCTTTTAATTCTGCTGATTGCATTTCTGGCAAACCGGACCCTGAAAAAGGCAACGGACGAACCGGGAATGTTCCAGAATGCGTTGGAGATGGCCTATGAAGCCCTTGCCAATATGGCCGGCGGTATTCTGGGAGGCAATGCAAGACGGTTTATCAACTATATTGGTACGATTTTCCTGTTTATTTTGTTTTGCAACCTGAGCGGTATGCTGGGACTTCGTGCGCCCACGGCAGATTTTGGCGTTACATTTCTGCTTGGTATGGTCACCTTCTTCATTGTGAACTACCAGGGAATCAAAAACCGCCGTATGCGTCATTTCACAAGCCTGTTTGAGCCTACGCCTATTTTGTTCCCGATTAACTTAATCGGTGAACTGGCCAACCCGCTTTCCATCTCCCTGCGTCTGTTTGCGAACCTGCTGTCAGGCGTTATCATTATGGGACTGTGGTATGGAATGATGCCAATTTTTGCAAACATCGGTATTCCGGCAGCACTTCATGTTTACTGCGATTTATTCTCAGGATGTATCCAGACATACGTATTCTGTATGCTTACGATGGTATATATTAATGACAAGATGGAATAATGCCGGGAACATGCAGTGAAACAAACACTTCATATCTTACTTTTAAAATGATTTAGGAGGACTACATTTATGAATATTTCAGGACAGGACTTTATCTTTGGTTGTTCCGCAATTGGTGCAGGTCTGGCAATGATCGCCGGTATCGGACCTGGTGTTGGACAGGGTATCGCAGCAGGACACGGCGCTGCAGCAGTAGGCCGCAATCCGGGCGCAAAGTCTGATATTACTTCTACCATGCTGCTTGGTCAGGCGGTAGCCGAGACCACCGGTCTGTACGGCCTGGTTGTTGCAATCATCCTGATGTTCGTTAAGCCGTTTTCCGCTTAATAGACAGAACAGACAGGAGAATGTAGCGAAAGGAGGCTAAAGACTTGGACAGACTGATAGGATTTGACCCGCAGCTTCTGCATGACGCGGTGCTGACCGGTATCAATATCTTTATCCTGTTCTTTGCACTGTCCTATCTGCTTTTCAATCCGGTTCGTGATGTACTGGAAAAGAGAAAACAGAAGATTGCCGGCGAACTGGCTTCGGCGGCGCAGGATCAGGCGTCTGCGGCAGCTCTGAAAGAAGAGTATGAAGCAAAGCTTAAGGACGTGAACAAAGAAGCAGAGAGCATTCTGGAAGCCGCACGGAGAAAAGCAAAAGCCCGTGAGGAGGAAATGCTGGAAGAGGCCAGGGCAGAGGCAGCCAGAATCATTGAGCGGGCAAACCGTGAGATTGAGCTGGAGAAGAAGAAAGCTGTTGACGACATGAAGCAGGAGGTTGTCAACATTGCTGCGCTGATGGCTGAAAAGGTTGTAGGCAGCTCCATGAATGTAAAGATTCAGGATGCGCTGATTGATGAGACTTTGAAAGAGATGGGTGAGAGCACATGGCAAAGCTAGTGTCAAAGGTGTACGGCGATGCATTGTTTGAGACCGCCATGGAAAACAACAAGGTGGACACTCTTTATGAGGAAGTAAACGCCCTGATTCCCATTTTAAAGGAGAACCCGGAGCTCCTTGCCCTTCTTGGCAATCCTCAGATTGTGAAGGAGGATAAGGTAACGATTATCCGCCAGGTATTTGAAAACCGGGTGGAGGTTGAGCTGATGGGCTTTTTAGCAATCATTGTCGAAAAAGACAGACAAAGTGAGTTGATTCCGGTACTGGACTATTTCATCCAGCGGGTGAAGGAGTACAAGAAAATCGGCGCCGCTTACGTGACAAGCGCGGTGGAGCTGAAACCGGAGCAGAAGGCAGGTCTGGAAAAGAAGCTGCTGGAAACAACTCCCTATGTGGCCTTTGAGATGCATTATTCCGTGGATCCGGCCCTGCTGGGCGGCATGGTAATCCGCATTGGAGATCACGTAGTGGACAGCAGCATTAAAACACGGCTTTATGAACTGAAGAAGGAGCTTTCCAGCCTTCAGTTAGCATAAACAGTCAGAAAGGAAACTGCAAAATGAATTTGAGACCAGAAGAAATCAGTTCGGTAATTAAAGAACAGATTGCGAAATATTCTACCAAACTGGAAGTCTCGGATGTCGGCACAGTTATCACGGTTGCGGACGGTATCGCCCGTATCCATGGTCTGGAGAAGGCCATGCAGGGTGAGCTTCTGGAATTCCCGGGAGAGATCTACGGCATGGTTCTGAACCTGGAGGAGGATAACGTAGGTGTTGTTCTGCTGGGTGACAGCAGCAGCATCAGTGAAGGCGACATTGTAAAGACCACTGGCCGCGTAGTTGAGGTTCCGGTAGGCGATGCCCTGACCGGCCGCGTGGTCAATGCACTGGGACAGCCGATTGACGGCAAGGGCCCCATCGAGACTGAGAAATTCCGCCGCATTGAGCGTGTGGCACACGGTGTTATCGAGAGAAAATCCGTAGACACCCCCCTGCAGACCGGTATCAAGGCTATTGACGCCATGATTCCGATTGGACGAGGACAGCGTGAGCTGATCATTGGTGACCGTCAGACAGGTAAAACTGCGATTGCCATTGATACCATTATTAACCAGAAGGGCCAGGGCGTACATTGTATTTATGTTGCTATCGGCCAGAAGGCTTCTACAGTAGCCAATATTGTTAGAACCTTAGAGGAGTTCGGCGCCATGGACTACACCACCATTGTGGTTTCCACCGCTTCCGATCTGGCTCCTCTGCAGTATATTGCACCTTACTCCGGCTGTGCGATCGGTGAGGAGTGGATGGAAAACGGAGAAGACGTGCTGGTGGTTTACGATGACCTGACCAAGCATGCAGCTGCTTACCGTACCCTGTCCCTTCTTCTGAAGAGACCGCCGGGACGTGAGGCTTACCCGGGCGACGTATTCTATCTGCATTCCAGACTGCTGGAGCGTGCTTCCCGTCTTTCTGACGACTTGGGCGGCGGCTCCCTGACTGCACTGCCGATTATCGAAACCCAGGCAGGCGACGTATCCGCATATATTCCGACCAATGTAATTTCTATTACAGACGGTCAGATTTATCTGGAGACCGAGATGTTTAACTCCGGTTTCCGTCCGGCAATCAATGCAGGTCTGTCTGTATCCCGTGTAGGAGGCGCAGCGCAGATCAAGGCAATTAAAAAGATTGCAGCTCCTATCCGTGTGGAGCTGGCTCAGTACCGTGAGCTGGCAAGCTTTGCCCAGTTCGGTTCCGAGCTGGATGCGGCTACCACGGAGCAGCTGGCTCAGGGTGAGCGTATCCGTGAGGTTCTTAAGCAGCCTCAGTATCAGCCCATGCCGGTTGAATACCAGGTAATCATCATTTATGCAGCTACCAGAAAGTATCTTCTGGATATTCCGGTTGCAGATGTACTTGGATTTGAGAAAGAATTATTCAAATATATTGATACAAAATATCCTGAGATTCCGGCTTCCATCCGCGATACCAAGGTACTGACGGAGGAGACAGAGGAGCTTCTGGTGAAGGCAATCAAGGAGTGTAAGGCACAGATGTAGGCGATGCGCGTCAGGCAGAACAGGCCGGAAGCGGCAGAAAGGGCATGCCGGGCGGACAAAGCCGTGAAAGCTGTGAGCTGACACGAAAGTGAGGTAAATATCATGGCATCCATGAGAGATATAAAACGCAGGAAAGCCAGTATCCAGAGCACCGGACAGATTACCAAGGCCATGAAGCTGGTTTCTACAGTAAAGCTGCAGAAATCAAGACAGAAGGCGGAAAACTCCAAACCTTATTTTGACATGATGTATGAGACAATTTCGTCCATGCTGAAAAAATCCGGAAACATTGACCACAAATATTTAAAGGCCGGCGGAAGCGGGAAAAAGGCAGTGATTGCCATTACCTCCAACCGCGGTCTGGCAGGCGGATATAACAACAATATCGTCAAGCTGATTGCGGGAAATCCGGAGCTGAAGGCAGAGGACACTTATGTGTACGCAATCGGACGGAAGGGCCGCGACGGACTGTCAAAAAAAGGCTACGAGATCAAGGGAGATTACTCTGAGGTAATCAATGAACCGGTATATCAGGATGCGGCGGATCTGACAAAAGAACTGCTGGCCTCCTTTGGCCGGGGAGAGATTGGCGAAATTTATCTGGCATATACCTCTTTCAAAAATACGGTTGTCCATATTCCGAAGCTGATTAAGCTCCTTCCCTTTACTATGGAAGCGGGAGAAGACGGAGAACATGAGACAGAAAAGGCTCAGGCTCTTATGAACTATGAGCCCAATGAAGAGACTGTGTTGGATATGATTATTCCCAAATACATGAGCAGTCTGATTTTCGGCGCGCTGCAGGAGGCAGTAGCCAGTGAAAACGGCGCCCGTATGACAGCCATGGATTCGGCAACCAACAATGCAGAAGAGATGCTGGGCAAGCTGGAACTGCAGTATAACCGCGCCCGTCAGGGATCCATTACTCAGGAGCTGACGGAGATTATCGCAGGCGCCAATGCAATCAGCTGATAAATGATGCAAAATAAGGCAGCTACAATAAATATAAGGAGAAGCAAGATGGCAGAGCAAAATACTGGTAAAATCACACAGATTATCGGTGCGGTTATGGACATCAAGTTCTCCCAGGGCAAGATCCCGGAAATCAACGAGGCAATCAAAATTCCGCTGGAAACCGGCGGTGAGCTGGTTGTTGAGGTTGCGCAGGATCTTGGTGACGATACTGTCAGATGTATCGCCATGGGAACAACCGACGGATTAAGACGTGGTATGGACGCCATTGCAACCGGAGCGCCGATTACGGTTCCGGTTGGTGAGAATACGCTGGGACGTATTTTCAACGTGCTGGGCGAGCCCATTGACAATAAAGAAAAGCCACAGGTGGAGGAATATCTTCCAATCCACAGAAAAGCTCCTACCTTCGAGGAACAGTCTACAGAGACTGAGATTCTGGAGACGGGCATCAAGGTCGTTGACCTGCTGTGCCCTTATCAGAAGGGTGGTAAAATCGGTCTGTTCGGCGGCGCCGGCGTAGGCAAAACCGTACTGATTCAGGAGCTGATTCGTAACATCGCCACAGAGCACGGCGGATACTCTGTATTCACCGGCGTAGGCGAGCGTACCCGTGAAGGAAACGACCTTTACTACGAGATGACCGATTCCGGCGTTATCAATAAAACGACCATGGTATTCGGTCAGATGAACGAGCCGCCGGGAGCACGTATGAGAGTAGGTCTGACAGGACTTACCATGGCAGAGTATTTCCGTGATCAGGGTGGTAAGGACGTACTGCTGTTTATCGACAATATTTTCCGTTTTACTCAGGCAGGTTCTGAGGTATCTGCTCTGCTGGGACGTATGCCGTCCGCAGTAGGATATCAGCCGACGCTGCAGACAGAGATGGGTGCTCTTCAGGAGCGTATCACCTCTACCAAGAACGGTTCTATCACATCCGTACAGGCTGTTTATGTACCTGCGGATGACCTGACTGACCCGGCTCCGGCAAATACCTTCGCACATCTGGATGCAACTACCGTACTGAGCCGTTCCATCGTTGAGCTGGGTATTTACCCGGCAGTGGATCCGCTGGAGTCTACTTCCCGTATTCTGGATCCCCGTGTGGTAGGTGAGGAGCACTATAAGGTAGCCCGCGGAGTACAGGAGGTACTTCAGAAGTATAAAGAGCTGCAGGATATTATCGCTATGCTGGGTATGGATGAGCTTTCTGAGGAAGATAAGCTGACCGTATCCCGTGCAAGAAAGATTCAGAGATTCCTGTCTCAGCCTTTCTTCGTTGCAGGACAGTTTACCGGTCTGGAAGGACGTTATGTGCCTCTCAGCGAGACGATTCAGGGCTTTAAGGAGATTCTGGAAGGAAAGCATGATGATATTCCGGAGCAGTATTTCCTCAATGCCGGAAATATTGATGACGTTCTTGCCCGTGTGAAATAGGGGGTACGTCTATGGCTGATGGAATGAAATTACAGATTGTCACTCCTACGGAGCGGTTCTATGATGGAGAGGTTACCATGGTGGAGCTGACAACCACGGAGGGCGATATTGGTATTTATCCAAACCACATTCCGCTGACAGCGGTTGTGGCTCCGGGCGTATTGAAGATCCATGAGACAGGAGAAGTCAAAGAGGCTGCCCTGCATTCCGGATTTATTACCATCCTGCCGGAGACAGTGACGATTATGGCTGAAGTGGTAGAATGGCCGGATGAGATCGACTTTAAGCGTGCAGAGGATGCCCGCAGGCGTGCAGAGCACCGGCTGGCTTCCAAGGATGCAAATCTCGATGTGCTTCGTGCAGAGATGGCCTTAAAGAGAGCTATGGTGCGTCTGGAAATGAAAGGGTAAGCTTTTGGCCTGTCATCGGAATGGCGTTTTGTGACAGAACAGAGCACCTGATAACTGAAGCAGATTTTATGGCCCCGGCTTTCCAGCCGGGGCCATGTTGGAATATGGATGAACGAAAACCTTACAGGCAAATGACAGACAGGGCGGGAATGGACGCCTTCGGAGAATATTTATGAACTTAAAGGAACAGCAGTATGTGTGCGCTCTGGCCAGGTGCCAGACGATTTCGAAAGCGGCGGAAGAACTTTATATTTCTCCGTCGGCACTTAGCGTCTATATCAGTAATCTGGAAAAGTATCTGGGAGTTCCTCTGTTTATCCGGACGGGCCGTTCCTTTGTACTGACGCCGATTGGAGAGGAATATGTATCCAGAGCCAGAAAGATGCTGGAAATGAAGGATGAGTTTGACTGTCTGGTGGATCATGCCAGGCGCAAGGCCCATCCGTCCATTCGGATTGGCATTCAGCAGAGGCGGGCAATTTCTATAGCGCCGGAGCTGCTGAAGCGGTTTATGGAAGAATACCCGGATGTGGAAATTATTTTCCGGGATGGAAACCAGGAGGAGCTGGCAGCCATGTACCGGGAGGGAACGGTGGACTTTGTGGTGACCATGTACCGGGATGAACTTGCCGATGTAACCTACCGGGAACTGGCAAAGGAGCAGGTTCTGGTAGCGCTTCCTGCGGATCATCCGGCCAATGCATACGCGTATCATACAGAAAATGACGGCTATCCTCATCTGGACATGATTCATCTGGACAGAGAAACCTTTATTCTTCCTACGATGGCTCAGAGTATGAGAAAAACGGCGGAGCGGATTTTCGAGCAGAATCACATTCGCCCCGGGAGAGTTTTGGAGGTTGCCCATTTTGATATTATTATCAGTATGGTCGAGCTGGGACTGGGAATCGGGTTTAACCGTCTTGGATACATAAAAAATATGTCACGGTTTCAGAATGTAAAATACTACTATATAGGAAGGGATTCCTTTTACTCCAGATTGATTCTTGCTTATCGGAAGGGCCGCGTCTTAACGGAATGCGAAAACCGGCTAATTGAGATTTTATATGAAACCGTTCAGAAACAATACTAAAATATTTAAAATGTTCCTGCAATATAAAAAATTTAATCCTGCTTTCAGTTTTTGCTAATGGTCACGAAAGCCGCCCCTATGTATAATAAAAACAGTATACTTAGGAGGTGGTTTTTTTATGAGTGAGAAAAAGAAAAAACGTTTCAAAATGCCGCACAGTTTTGTGATTGTGTTTACTATCATTGTTGCGGCAGTAGCCATGACCTGGATTCTTCCGGCCGGTGAGTATGTCCGGATTGAAAATGCGGATGGAATTAAGGTCATTGATCCGACTCAGTTCCAGTATCTGGAGCGTTCACCGGTGAATCCGCTTTTGATTCCCATGTACATTGTAGAAGCATTTATTAAGCGGGTAGATTTGATGCTGGTTATTCTGTTTTCCGGCGGAGCCTTCCATATGCTGACCCAGTCCGGCTCTCTTCAGGCTGTGATTGCAAAGCTGGCGAAGAAATTCTCCAACAATCTCTACGTGTTTATTCCGATTCTGACTCTGATGTTTGGTCTGATTTGTACAACTCAGGGTGTGAATATGTTTATTGCTTTTGCACCGGTTATGGTAATGCTGTCTCTGGCCATTGGTCTTGACTCGATTACAGGTGCCGCGATTATCCTGCTGGGAGGCGCTATCGGATTTTCCACCGGTACGCTGAACCCCAACACCACACTGGTTGCTCAGAAGATCGCAGAGCTTCCTCCGTATTCCGGTATCGGATACCGCTGGGTCTGCTTTGCCGTATATTATGTATTCACCAATATCGCACTTATTCGTTATGCTTTAAAGGTGAAAAAGGATCCTACGGTCAGTCCCATGTATGATCTGGATAAGGATAACGAGCTGAATAAGGGCGGGGATCTGGAAAGCTTCGGAACCATTGATCTGAGAAAAATTCTGAATGTAATTGCCCTGGTGGTTTCTCTGGTAGTTGTTGTATTCGGCAGTATAAAATGGGGATGGGATATGCCGGAGATGGCCGCTATGTTTATCTGGCTGGCAATTATTGTGGGAATTATTTCCGGATTTGACACTGCCACAATTTCTAAAAATTTCCTGGAGGGCTGCAAGAAAATGATGTCTGCCATGATCATCATTGGACTGGCGCAGTCTATCAGCGCGATTATGAAAGACGGAAAAATTATTGATACGGTTGTCCATACTCTGGCAGGCGGACTTGGCAGTGTGCCGACCATTCTTCAGGCGCCGGCTATGCTGATTGCCAATACCATTATCAATGTATTCCTGACCTCCGGATCCGGCCAGGCGGCAGCTGTGATGCCGATTATGGTTCCGCTTTCTGACCTGATTGGAGTAACAAGACAGACAGCGATTCTGGCATTTAACTTTGGTGATGGATTCTGTAACTATATTCTTCCGACTTCCACTGCTCTGATGGGAATTATCAGCGCCTGCAATATTCCTTATGACAGATGGATGCGGTTTATGTGGAAGATTTTTATTCTGTGGCTGATTGTGGGAACTGTGCTGCTAATCGGAGCGCAGCTGATTCATTTTGGACCTATGTAAGGAGGAACTGTTATGAGGAAGGAAACGTTATTCCAGCGGATTGAAGAAGAACGGGAGGAGCTCTGGTCCATGGCGGATCAGATTTTCGACAATCCGGAGTATGAGGGAGAAGAGGTTTTTGCCGCCGGTCTGCTGACCGATTATTTGAGAAAAAACGGATTTTCCGTAGAAATGGGAGTTGGCGGTTATAAAACTGCTTTCCGGGCAGAGTACAGCCACGGGGAAGGCGGTCCGGTTATCGGAATCCTCTGTGAGTATGATGCGCTTCGGGGACTGGGCCACGGATGCGGCCACCATATGCAGGGGCCTGCCTGTCTGGGCGCTGCTGCCGCTCTTAAAAATCTGGATACGGATCGTCCTTTCCGGATTGTGGTGTATGGAACTCCGGCAGAGGAAACTCTGGGTTCCAAATGTGATATGATCAAGAAAGGATGCTTCCACGATTTGGATGTGGCTTTTATGATGCATGGAGGCCCCAATACCTGTACGGATGTGCGCTGTCTGGCGCAGAGAAGCTTTCATGTAACCTTCCATGGAAAACGCGCCCATGCAGCACTGGCGCCGGATAAGGGAAGAAGTGCTTTTGATGCGCTGCTTGCAGCGTTCCAGGGAATTGAATTTTTGAGAGAGCATGTGCCGGATGATGTGAGAATGCATTATACTGTGGCAAAGCTTCCGGGACCGGCCAATGTGGTTCCGGCAGAGGCTGAGGGAGAATTTGCAATCCGCTCTTTCTCCAGAAAGACGCTGGAGGGAGTCTGCGAGCGGTTCCTGGATATTATTAAGGGAGCCTCCCTGATTGCCGGTGTGGATTATGAAATCAAGGAGGGAACCTTCTTCTTTAACAAGATTCCGGTTCTGAAGTTAAATGAACTGCTGATGGACAATGCCAGACTGGCCGGTGCTCCTCAGCTGGCGCCGCCCAGAGAGAAGACAGGATCCACAGATTTCGGCAATGTAATGTATGAGATTCCCGGTTCCTGTATCCGGGTGGCATTTGTGCCGGAAGGAACACCGTCTCATTCTCAGGAATTTGTAGATGCCGGAAAGACAGAGGCGGCTCATAATTGTATTTTATACGGAGCCAAGGCAATTGCAGGTGCGTCGCTGGATCTGATTATGACAGATGGTCTGATGGAACAGGTAAAAGCGGAATTTGCAGAAAATAAGAAAAAGAATCAATAACACGATATTGGTGTATGATAAAGGACAGAGAAAGAAAAAACTCTGTCCTTTTCTTTTTCCTATCATAAAAAGAGGAGTGTGAAAAAATGAAGGAACAGGGAAAAAATCTGATTTGTGATATAGCGGGGGGACTGCTGCAGGCAGTGGGAATGTGGTGCTTTATCGATACCTGCAGAATTGCTCCGGGAGGAGTGTCCGGAATTGCGATGATGATCAGCCATTTATCCGGATTTCCGATAGGAACGCTGAGCCTGCTGATTAATCTGCCTTTGTTTGCGGCATCCTGGCTGTTTCTGGATCGGCGTATGACGTGGAAGACGATATGGACGGTTGTATGGATGAGTGTGATTCTGGACGGGTTCCGGTTTCTGGGTGTGCCGCAGTATACAGGGGATCGGCTGATTGCCGCGGCTTTTGGCGGCGTTTTTACAGGCGCCGGGATGGCGGTGGTGTTTATGCGGAATTCTACCACAGGAGGGGGAGATATTCTTGCGAAGCTGCTGCAGAAGTTCCGCCCGTATATGCAGACCGGCTATGCGATTATGATCATTGACTTTTTCGTTGTGGGAGCTTCTGTTCTGGTGTTCCGGGAAATTGAGGCGGCAATGTATGGGCTGATTTCCATTGTCTGTACGACGCAGACGATTGATATGATGCTTTATGGCATGAACCGGGGAAGCATGATTACGGTTCATTCAGAAAAAAACAGAGAAATTGCAGAGGAGATTATGCGTACCATGGATCGGGGAACTACTTTTTATAAAAGTATTGGCGGATACAGCGGAAAAGAATGCGAGACATTGACCTGCGCGGTGGACCGGAAGCAATTTTACAGGGTGAAGGAAATTATTGATCGGCACGATCCCAGGGCTTTTGTGATTGTATCTCCGACAAAGGAAGTGTTCGGAGAAGGGTTTCAGGAAGGGAGATAGGAGGCGGCGGAAAAACGGACAGGAGATGAGAACTGTTTTGAAAAATAACTGGTGTTTCGTCCGTTCCCCTGCTACAATAAACAGATAGAGCGGCGGGAGGCGGCAGAGAGCCGGACGCGTGGAATGCGGGAGAAAAAAGACGTCAGAGGAAGGCATGCAGGCCAGAAAAAGGCGGCAGAGAGCCGGAAACTGGCGAAACGGGCAAAATCGCAGAGATAAACAGCAAAAAGGATGGAGAGATACCAGAACACAATGAGAGAGCAAAGAGAAAAGAAACCGGAAGAACAAAAGAAGGGGCAGCAGGAAAACAGAAAATCAGTGTGCTTTGCAGCCGCGGGGCTGCTTCTGCTGGCAGCTGCGGCATTGCTGCAGCTGTGTGCCCGGTACGGACAAAAATTTGCAGACTGGTATGCCCGCAGGATTTATCCTGTCCTTGTAAAAGGAATCGGGGGTGTTTCGGGACTTCTGCCTTTTTCTGTTGTGGAGCTTGGTCTGTATGTGCTGGCAGCAGGTTCACTCTGGTATCTGGCAAAGCATATTTCTAAACCGGGCAGGCTTGTATCCCGCGGCATTTTTCTGGCAGGAATCCTTTTGTTCTCGTATATGACCTGCTGCGGAATCAATTACCATGCCGCTGCCTTTTCTGACTATGCAGGATTAAAGCCTGGAAAATATACCAGAGAGGAGCTGGTTGAGCTGTGCGAATATTTGACGGAAAAGGTAAATGAGACAGCTCCGGAACGGACAGAGGAGGGCAATGGGAAGGATAGGGATTACCAATACAGGGAAAACCGCAGCCGGTGGCGTGAGGAAAGCGTGGCTGCCATGCAGGCGGCCGGAGAGCAGTTTCCTGTGCTGGGGGGATATTATCCCAGACCAAAGGAGGTGGCTGTTTCCTGGATCCTCTCTGTGCAGCAGCTGTGCGGAGTGTATTCTCCTTTTACCATAGAGGCCAATTATAACGGCGATATGCCGGATTACAATATTCCTCATACCATGTGCCATGAACTGTCTCATTTGAAAGGATTCATGCGGGAGGATGAGGCGAATTTTATCGGTTATCTGGCCTGTATTTCTTCAGACAAGCCTGCTTTTCAGTACAGCGGTTATCTGACCGGGTGGGTATATGCAGGAAATGCCCTGGCGGAGGCAGATATGGAGACTTATGTGCAGCTTCACGGAAAGCTGTGTGAAACAGCATTGGCAGATCTGCGTGAAAACAGCGTTTTCTGGGAAAAATATGAGGGTAAGGTTGCTGAGGCGGCGAACCAGTGGAATGATACCTATCTGAAAATGAATAACCAGACGGACGGGGTGAAAAGCTACGGACGGATGGTGGATCTGATGCTGGCCTACCGGAAGGCAGAGAAGGAAGACGTGCAGCCGGTGATTCCGGCACCTTGAGGGGGGACTGAAAAAGTACCCTCTGTTTTTTAGGCAATAAAAAAAGCAGATGACGGGAATCGAACCCGCCTCCTCAGCTTGGGAAGCTGATGTTCTACCGATGAACTACATCTGCGTACCTGTTTAGTATACTACAGTTAAGTGGAAAATTCAACTTAACAAATGAAAAAAAGTGCGATAAAATATCTATTAAAACGACAGAGCCGGAAGGAATAAAAACCGGAGAAGAGGAGATTATAATGGGAAGGAAAAGTGAGATTTCAAGAGAAAAGGCATTGGAGCTGCTGAAGCAGTACAATCAGGAGCCGTTTCATATTTTACATGGACTTACAGTAGAAGGTGTAATGCGCTGGTATGCCAGAGAACTGGGATACGGAGAGGAAGAGGACTTCTGGGGAATTACGGGACTGCTTCACGATATTGATTTTGAACAGTATCCGGAACAGCATTGTGTCAAGGCTCCGGAGCTTCTGCGTCCGGCAGGAGTCGGTGAGGATATGATTCGTTCCATCTGCTCTCACGGATATGGTATCTGCAGCGATATTGAGCCGGAGCATGAGATGGAAAAGGTGCTGTTTGCCGCAGATGAGCTGACAGGACTGATTGGAGCGGCAGCCCGTATGAGACCGTCAAAAAGTACAAAGGATATGGAATTATCCAGCTTAAAAAAGAAGTTTAAGGATAAACGGTTTGCAGCCGGCTGCTCCAGAGATGTGATTCGCCAGGGCGCAGAGCGGCTTGGATGGGAGCTGGATGAGCTGATGGAAAAAACGATTCAGGCCATGCGGGATTGTGAAGACAGAATCAATGATGAAATGGGACTGGACAGCTGACTGATGCAGCAGAAAATGGAATGTGAAAGAAGCTGCGGGAAGGGGAGCGGTCCCTTTGATGTTATTGAATTTGCTGAAAATATGTGTTATACTTGCATCAGATTGCAGCAATAAGAATGATCTGGAACAGGAGGCTGGAAGATGGAGTTTCTTTTAATAGCCGGTGGCGGACTGATTCTGCTGGTTTTATTTGTAGTAGCCGTTGTGGTGTCTACAATGCTCAGCTCAATCGGCGGCATTATTGATGATGAAGACGGCGAAGAGCAGTAACAGAGACAGATTCCAAGGTGGAGCAGTGCATGAAAGTGCCCGGCTCCATTTTTTGTCCGGTGAAATGAAAATGCTTTGCAGGAATTGCCCCTGCAGCGGAAGGGGATTTTGTCGAAGAAGCGGCCGCTGCAGGCGGAGAAGTTTGAGGGCGGGCTTCTTTCTGGTTGATTTCCCTGGTACTTCCGTGTAGAATGAAAAGCGGGTGCAGGTACAGCACAGAGACAGGAATCATACTTGCCGGAGATGGCGAGAACCACTGTGAGATAAAGGAGAAATGAATGAGTATTTTAAATGTAGAGCATTTAAGCCACGGATTTGGTGACCGGGCGATTTTTCAGGACGTTTCTTTCCGGCTGCTGAAGGGCGAGCATATCGGCCTGGTAGGGGCCAATGGCGAGGGAAAGTCTACTTTTATGAATATTATTACCGGAAAGCTGCAGCCGGATGAAGGTAAGGTAGAGTGGGCGAAGCATGTGCGGGCCGGATACCTGGATCAGCATACGGTGCTGGAAAAGGGCATGACAATCCGTGATGTGCTGAAAAGCGCGTTTTCTTTTTTGTTTGAGATGGAAGCCCAGATGAATGCGATCTGTGACAGAATGGGTGAGGCTTCTGAGGACGAGATGAATGAGATGATGGAGGAGCTGGGGACTATCCAGGATCTTCTGATGGCTCATGATTTTTATATTATTGACAGTAAGGTGGAGGAGGTGGGCCGTGCTCTGGGACTTCAGGAGATTGGCCTTGATAAGGACGTTTCCGAGCTGTCCGGCGGTCAGAGAACCAAGGTGCTTCTGGGCAAGCTGCTTTTGGAGAAGCCGGATATTCTTCTTTTGGACGAGCCGACGAACTACCTGGACGAGCAGCATATTGAGTGGCTGAAGCGGTATCTGCAGGAGTATGAGAATGCCTTTATTCTGATTTCTCACGATATTCCGTTTTTAAACAGTGTAATTAACCTGATTTATCACATGGAAAATCAGAAGCTGGATCGGTATGTTGGAGATTACGATCATTTCCTTCAGGTATATGAGGTGAAAAAAGCTCAGCTGGAGGCGGCTTACAAGAGACAGCAGCAGGAAATTGCAGATCTGGAGGACTTTGTTGCCAGAAATAAGGCGCGGGTTTCCACGAGAAATATGGCCATGTCCCGCCAGAAGAAGCTGGATAAGATGGAAGTGATTGAGCTGGCAAAGGAAAAGCCGAAGCCGGAGTTTAATTTCCAGGAGGCAAGAGCAGCCGGAAAGATGATTTTTGAGACAAAGGATCTGGTGATTGGATACGACGAGCCTCTGACCAGCCCTCTGAATTTTTCTATGGAGAGAGGAGAAAAGGTGGTACTGAAGGGCTCCAACGGAATTGGAAAGACAACTCTTTTAAAGAGTATTCTGGGACTGATTCCCGCGGTATCCGGTCAGGTGGAGCTGGGAGATTATCTGTATACAGGATACTTTGAGCAGGAAATGGCGCCGGGCAATACCAATACCTGTATTGAGGAGCTCTGGCAGGAATTTCCGTCCTATACCCAGTATCAGGTTCGTTCTGCCCTTGCAAAATGCGGACTGACCACGAAACATATTGAAAGCCAGGTGCGGGTTCTTTCCGGCGGTGAGCAGGCCAAGGTACGTCTTTGCAAGCTGATGAACCGGGAAACCAATGTTCTGCTTTTAGACGAGCCGACGAACCATCTTGACGTGGATGCCAAGGAGGAGCTGAAGCGGGCGCTGAAGGCATATAAGGGAAGCATTCTGCTGATTTGTCATGAGCCTGATTTTTATGCGGATTTTGCTACCAGAGTTGTGGACTGCAGTGAATTCTGTCTGAGAGGATAAAAATGACTGACGCGGCGAAAAAGGATGGGAGTCCTTTTTCACCGCGTCAGCTTGGGAATGGTAGGTATACAAATTAAAGAAAATGGTTTTTAGGGGGGCCGGGCAATCTTCATTGCCCGGTATGAGTATGAAAAAGCTTTGTTATTTCAAGTGGGTCCTTGAAATAAGATTCATTACTCTTTCAAGTAATGTAACTACAGTATAAAAAACAATTGTGTCAAAAATGTGTCTCTGTCATAAAAAAAATATAAACAAAATAAAAAATAAAAAAACCCTTTCAAAATAGGCAATGTTTGTATATAATAAGAGGGATTGAAGTTATTTTACAGGGATAGATTGCTCTTTTTTGGAAAGAATTGGGAACGCAAGGAACAGGCAGGAGGAAGAATGAATGTTAGTATCCAATGACATCGGTATCGATTTAGGTACTGCGAGCATATTAGTATACATCAAGGGAAAAGGCGTGGTGCTGAAGGAGCCGTCCGTGGTTGCTATTGATCGCGACACTAATCGGATCAAGGCCATTGGCGAGGAGGCCCGCCTGATGATAGGAAGAACTCCGGGCAACATTATTGCAGTTCGTCCGCTGCGTCAGGGTGTGATTTCTGATTACACTGTGACGGAGAAGATGTTAAAGTATTTTATTAATAAAGCTGTGGGAAAGAGAACTCTGCGCAAGCCGCGCATTGCGGTCTGCATTCCCAGCGGCGCGACAGAGGTAGAGAAGAAGGCTGTTGAGGACGCTACTTATCAGGCAGGAGCCAGAGAGGTAACGATTATCGAGGAGCCGGTTGCAGCGGCTATCGGAGCAGGAATTGATATTTCCAAGGCATGCGGAAATATGATCGTAGATATCGGAGGAGGTACTGCAGATATTGCCGTGATTTCTCTGGGCGGTACTGTAGTAAGCACCTCTATCAAGGTCGCAGGTGATGACTTCGATGAGGCTCTGGTGCGCTATATGAGAAAGAAGCACAATCTTCTGATTGGTGAGAGAACGGCTGAGGAGATCAAGATCAATATCGGTTCCGCTTACCGCCGTCCGGAGGTGCTGACTATGGAGGTTCGCGGACGGAACCTGGTAACGGGACTTCCCAAAACCATTGTAGTGACCTCTGAGGAGACTCTGGAGGCGCTTCGCGAGCCGGCAATGCAGATTGTGGACGCAGTACACAACGTGCTGGAGCGGACACCACCGGAGCTGGCAGCTGATATTTTCGACCGGGGTATTGTAATGACCGGCGGCGGTTCTCTGTTAAACGGACTGGATCAGCTGATTGAGGAGAAGACCGGTATTACCACCATGGTGGCAGAGGATCCTCTGACTGCTGTGGCGATTGGAACCGGCAAGTTCATTGAGTTTGAGCATGGAGACGGAAAGAATCAGGAGTTTTAGGCTTCTGAGGATTCCGCAGATGCAGAATCAGATATGGCAGTAAGAAAGTCTCGCGGCCCGTTTTTTGGCGCGGGGCTTTTTCTGTCTTTACGGGAGCAGGTCTATGGCAACAGTAAATGGATATGTAGAGAAAATTAAATTTCGGAACGAGGAGAACGGTTATTCCATTCTCTCGGTCAACAGTGACGGAGAGGAGTATGTGCTGGTAGGAACCTTTCCCTATATCAGCGAGGGAGACTTTATTGAAGCCAGCGGACGCAGTGTGGAGCATCCGGTATACGGTGATCAGATTCAGGTGGAGACCTATGAGCTGAAGGCGCCGGAGGATTCGGCATCGATGGAGCGTTATCTGGGTTCCGGCGCTGTCAAAGGCGTGGGAACAGCTTTAGCGGCCCGGATTGTCCGCCGGTTTAAGGCAGATACCTTTCGCATTATCGAGGAGGAGCCGGAGCGGCTGGCTGAGGTAAAGGGAATCAGTGAGAAAATGGCCATGTCGATTTCGGATCAGATGGAAGCAAAAAAGGATTTGCGCCAGGCGATGATGTTTTTGCAGGAATATGGAATTTCCATGAATCTGGCTCTGAAAATCTACAACGAGTACGGTCCCCGCCTGTACGGCATTATCAGGGAAAATCCCTATAAGCTGGCAGATGATATTCAGGGTGTGGGATTTAAGATGGCAGATGAGATTGCCCAGCGGGTAGGGATTTTTACAGATTCGGATTTCCGGATCCGCAGCGGTATTTTTTATACTCTGCTTCAGTCTGTGGCAAACGGACATACATACCTTCCCAGAGAAGAGCTTTTTGCAGGTGCTGCCGAGCTGCTTCATGTAGATCCGGAAATTATGGAAAAGCATCTGGTGGATCTGCAGATGGAAAAGAAAATCGTGGTGAAGGGGCAGGAAATCTATGCAGCCCAGTATTATTACATGGAGCTGAATGCAGCCAGAATGCTTCACGATTTGAATCTGAGAGGTTCGGAGCCGGAAGGGGAAATCAGAAAAAAGCTGGAGAGAATCTGTGCGGAAGAGCAGATTGAACCGGATGAGCTTCAGATACAGGCGGTGATTGAGGCGGTTAACAGCGGACTGCTGATTATTACCGGAGGACCGGGAACGGGAAAAACCACGACGATCAACACGATTATCCGGTATTTTGAGCAGGAGGAGATGGAGATCCTTTTGGCCGCGCCCACCGGGCGCGCCGCCAAAAGGATGACCGAGGCCACAGGCTATGAGGCGAGGACGATCCACAGGCTGCTGGAACTGTCCGGGATTCCTGCCGACGACGGCGATACCTCCGGTATGCATTTTGAGCGCAACGAGGAGAATCCCCTGGATGCAGATGTGGTGATCATCGATGAGATGTCCATGGTGGACATTCACCTGATGCATGCCCTTCTGCGGGCGGTAAGCGTCGGCACCCGGTTGGTGCTGGTGGGGGACGTGGATCAGCTTCCCAGCGTCGGCCCTGGAAATGTGCTGCGGGACCTGATTCATTCCGGCTGCTTTAATGTAGTGAAGCTGACGCGGATTTTCCGGCAGGCGGCCCAGAGCGATATCATTGTCAACGCCCACCGCATCAACGACGGCCAGCCGGTGAACTTGGGAAAGCGCAGCCGGGATTTCCTTTTTATCCGCAGGGAGAATCCCGATCAGATTATTTCCTCCATGCTGACTCTGGTTCAGAAAAAACTGCC
>OGYI01001668.1_pt1 | contig 20379 bp, 18 predicted proteins | sample 1576521 | NCBI WGS metagenome assembly OGYI01 (sample SAMEA3541484, study PRJEB24748) | human gut metagenome | biome: human gut; feature: human-associated habitat; material: faeces | place: China | collected 2012
TGCTATGGAACTGGAAGAAAAAGGATTTCTTAAAGAACACAACGTACGCCTGATCGGTACCACTGCAGAAACCATCAAAAAAGCAGAAGACCGTCAGGAATTTAAAGATACCATGGAAAAGATTGGTGAACCGGTTGCGGCATCAAAAGTCGTAACAACTGTAGAAGATGGTGTGGCATTCACCAGAACCATCGGTTATCCGGTCGTTCTCCGTCCTGCTTACACACTCGGCGGAAGTGGCGGCGGTATCGCCAACAATGAATTCGAACTCAGAGAAATCCTCGAAAACGGTCTCCGTCTTTCACGAGTAGGAGAAGTTCTGGTAGAGCGCTGCATCGCAGGATGGAAAGAAATCGAATACGAAGTTATGCGTGACAGTGCAGGCAACTGTATCACAGTCTGCAACATGGAAAACATTGACCCGGTTGGTGTACATACCGGTGATTCTATCGTAGTTGCCCCATCCCAGACACTGGGTGACAAAGAATACCAGATGCTTCGTACTTCCGCACTGAACATTATTACAGAGCTTGGAATCACAGGTGGATGTAACGTACAGTATGCTCTTCATCCGGAGAGCTTTGAATATTGTGTTATCGAGGTAAATCCACGTGTAAGCCGATCTTCCGCACTGGCAAGTAAGGCTACCGGTTATCCGATCGCCAAAGTTGCTGCAAAGATCGCTCTGGGTTATACACTGGATGAAATCCCGAATGCTATTACAGGAAAAACATATGCAAGTTTTGAGCCGATGCTTGATTACTGTGTAGTTAAGATTCCGAGACTTCCATTCGATAAATTTATCACTGCAAAGAGAACCCTGACAACTCAGATGAAAGCAACCGGTGAAGTTATGAGTATCTGTCACAACTTCGAGGGCGCGCTCATGAAAGCTATCCGTTCTCTGGAACAGCATGTAGACAGCCTTATGTCCTATGACTTTACAGATCTTGATGAAAGTGAGCTGATTGAAGAACTGGCAGTTGTAGACGACCGTCGTATCTGGAAGATCGCAGAAGCAATCCGAAGAGATATTTCCAAAGAATACATTCACAGAATCACAAAGATCGACCGCTGGTTTATCGACAAGATTGCAATCCTTGTAGAGATGGAACAGGCACTTAAAACTCAGCCGCTTACAGAGGAACTTCTTCTGGAAGCAAAACGCATGGAATTTCCGGATTACGTGATCGCAAACCTCTGTGGAAGAACAGAAGCCGATATCAAGGCACTTCGTCAGGGATACAAGATCACAGCCGCTTACAAGATGGTAGATACCTGTGCAGCTGAGTTTGCTGCCGCAACACCATATTACTATTCTGTGTATGGCGGTCCGGATACAGAAAATGAAGCAGTTGCTGCCCATGATAAGAAAAAAGTTCTTGTTCTTGGTTCTGGACCGATCCGTATCGGACAGGGTATCGAATTTGACTTCTGTTCTGTACATTGTACATGGGCATTCAAAAAAGAAGGCTATGAGACAATTATTGTAAACAATAACCCGGAAACTGTCAGCACAGACTTTGATATTGCAGATAAGCTGTATTTCGAGCCATTGACACCGGAAGATGTGGAGAACATCGTAAATATTGAAAAACCGGACGGAGCAGTTGTGCAGTTCGGTGGACAGACTGCCATCAAGCTTACAGAAGCACTGATGAAGATGGGAGTCAAGATCCTTGGAACATCTGCAGAAGATGTTGATGCTGCAGAGGACCGTGAGCTCTTTGATGAGATCCTTGAAAAATGTGAGATCCCGAGACCGAAGGGACAGACTGTATTCACAGCAGAGGAAGCTAAAAAGGCTGCCAACGAGTTAGGATATCCGGTACTTGTTCGTCCTTCCTATGTTCTTGGTGGACAGGGCATGCGTATTGCAGTCAGTGACGAGGATGTAGAGGAATATATCGGAATCATCAATCAGATTGCACAGGAACATCCGATTCTGGTTGACAAATACCTGATGGGTAAAGAAATCGAAGTCGATGCAGTTTGTGATGGAGAGGATATCCTGATTCCTGGTATCATGGAGCATATTGAACGTGCTGGTATCCATTCCGGAGACAGTATTTCCGTATATCCGGCACAGACGATCAGCCAGAGAGCAAAAGATACAATTGCTGAGTATACACGTCGTCTTGCAAAAGCACTTCATGTAGTTGGTATGATCAATATTCAGTTTATTGTATGTGGCGAAGAAGTATATGTTATCGAAGTAAATCCGCGTTCCAGCCGTACAGTACCATACATCAGTAAGGTAACCGGAATCCCGATCGTACCGTTAGCAACGAAAGTGATCCTTGGATACAAACTCAAAGATATGGGATATACGCCAGGGCTTCAGCCGGAAGCAAAACATATCGCGATTAAGATGCCGGTATTCTCCTTCGAGAAGATCCGTGGCGCTGATATCAGCCTTGGACCAGAGATGAAGTCCACAGGTGAATGTCTTGGTATTGCAGAGAACTTCAACGAAGCTCTGTACAAAGCATTTATCGGAGCCGGAATCAAACTTCCGAAGTATAAGAACATGATCATCACTGTCAAAGATGAAGATCAGCAGGAAGTTGTTCCGATCGCAAGGCGTTTTGAGGCACTTGGATACCGTATCTATGCAACAAGAGGCACAGCAAGAGTCCTCAAAGAAAATGGAATCAAGGCAATCCGTACTAACAAACTGGAACAGCCGGCGCCGAACCTTATGGACCTTATTCTGGGACATAAGATCGATGTTGTTATTGATACACCTCCACAGGGTGTGGAACATCAGAAAGACGGTTTCGTGATTCGTCGAAATGCGATTGAGACAGGCGTTAATGTCCTTACCAGTCTGGACACCGCAGAGGCACTTGTAACCAGTCTTGAGAATACAGATCTTCACAATCTGACACTGATCGATATTGCAACGATCGCAAGCAGATAATCGAATAAAAATGATTTACTGACCGGAGAAGCCGCAGAAGTTTCTCCGGTCTTGTATGTTGCAGAAAAGAAAAGTTAACCAAAGCTTAAACTTTGAATTAAAATGTATGGAAAGGTTTACGAACCACCGAAACTGTAATATACTGATACATGAAAAATAAAACAGAGAGGAAAAGAAACATGAGTGTTTTGGAGTTTATAAAAGTTGTGATCCTCGGCATCGTAGAGGGTATTACTGAGTGGCTTCCAATCAGCAGTACCGGTCATATGATCCTTGTAGATGAGTTTATCAAGATGGATATGACCACAGAATTTAAGGATTTTTTTCTGGTAGTCATTCAGCTGGGGGCGATCCTTGCGGTTGTTGTCCTGTATTGGAGTAAGTTGTGGCCATTTTACATACGACAGATACCCAAGAAGAAAAAGGCACAGATTGCACGTAAGAATCCGTTTTCTCGCATTGTGCTGACTTTTGTGGAGAAATTCTGTGATAAAGATAAATGGATCCTGTGGTTTAAGATTATAGTGGCATGCATCCCGACTATCGTGATCGCGCTTCCATTCAATGATTTTATCGAAGAGAAATTTAACAACTATGTGGTTGTTGCAATTGCACTTATCGTTTATGGTGTGATTTTTATCATTGTAGAAAATTACAATAAACGAAGAAAACCAATCTGTACATCTCTTGAAGATCTGAGTTTTGCCACGGCATTCAAGATTGGTATTTTTCAGGTATTATCTGTTATTCCGGGAACATCCCGTTCCGGTTCCACGATTATTGGAGGTATCCTTGTTGGTACTTCAAGAACGGTTGCAGCAGAATTTACCTTTTTTCTGGCAATTCCGGTTATGTTCGGAGCGAGTCTGCTGAAACTGGTAAAATTCGGCTTCACATTCACTCCGGCAGAGGTTCTTACACTGGTCACCGGCGTTGTGGTTGCATTTTTTGTTTCTATTATCGCCATCAAATTCCTGATGGGATATATTAAGAAACATGATTTCAAGGCTTTTGGCTGGTATCGTATCGTACTTGGTGTTCTTGTGCTGGGCTATTTTGTAGGAAAAAATTTCCTTGGATAATTGAATATAGAAATGAATCAAATTCTGACCAGGCTGCTGTAAAATATTGTTATGGCAGCCTGATTTCGTTGCTGTTCATTCCGTTCACAGCACTTGGCCAAAATGCATTTTAAATCACCTACGGTGATGGCATTTTGACCTGTATGTCTCGGGATTTTGTCATATATATGACAAAACACCTCGCGGAATATTGACTTATGAACACTGATTTGACTTTTAAGAGCATACATGGGATAATAAAAAGAACTATAGAAAATAAAAAATGAAATAGAACGGTCTTCAGACCGGAGAGGATGGTAAATAATGAAAGCAAAACATATAATGCTCGTACTTGGCATGACAATGATACTTACCTTTACAGGATGTGGTTCTTCAAAACCGGTTGTTGAAGTGACACCGACTCCGGCAGCAACACCGACACCGACAGAAGTTCCGGTAACAGTAACACCGGTACCGACATCCACACCGGCTCCGAAAGTGATTGGAGTTAAAACTTCTCAGGCGAAATATATTTATATGACCAATAAGCTGGAGGATGATATCAGAGAAATCTATCTGATGACTTCAGGTGGGGATGACTGGGGCAAGAACCTGATTCCGGCAGAAGCTTCTGTAAAAGCATCTGAACAGGTACAGATGTTCTATACTCCGGATGACACAGCTGTTTCTTCAGATAGTACAGATGAATCAACAGATACAACAACTACAACTGTATATGATATGAAGATCGTTACTGCAAAAGGAGATGTTTACCAGATTTACAGCATTGATCTCAGTGATATGGAAAAAGCATCTCTTGCTTATGATGAAGAAAGCTCCACAGCATATCTTACATACACAAGTCTTGCAGACAAGTCTGAAAAAGATACAAAGGGCAACTCACAGCAGACAGCATCCTCTGATGAATCCGATGACAGTGATACAGAAACTTACAGTAGTGATGACAGCAGCGATGACAGTAGTTATGACAGTGGCTCTTCGGACAGTAGTAGCTATGACAACAGCAGTGACGACAGCAGTGATGACAGTAGTGATGACAGTAGTGATGACAGTAGTTCTTCGGATAACAGTGGTTATGATGATGGCAGCAGCTATGATGACAGTGACGACTATGATGACGGAAGCGATGATTATGTTGATGAGGGAAATGATTCAGATTCCTATGACAGTGGCAGTGATGACTGGAACTACTAAAATATTTTGAGGTTCTATAAAAAATTTCTATTGCAAATTGCAGCTGTTAAATTGATTTGAATTTTTATTACAGTTAAAATATTAGCATGAATATTGAACAACATTTGAGAGAAAAGAAGGGAGATATATTCATGAAGAAAAAAATATTAACTGTAATGCTGGCTGGCGTTATGGCAGCAGGAATGAGTGCAGGAAGTGTACAGGCTGCAACAACAGAGGATGCAAGTGGTGATCTGTATGTATTTATTGCAGCAAGCCTTGCAAATGCAATGGATGAGATCCAGAAAGATTTTAATGAAGAGTATCCGGATGTTAATATTCTTTTCAATGCAGACAGTTCAGGTACATTACAGACACAGATCGAAGAAGGTTCCAGATGTGATATCTTCTTTTCAGCAGCAACCAAACAGATGGATGCGCTGGTAGATGAGGAACTGGCCAAGAAAGACTCTGTGGTAGATCTCCTGGAGAACAAAGTTGTTCTGATCAAACCAAAGGATGGCGAAACAAAAGTTACAGGTTTCGAAAATATCACAGATGCGAAGAACATTGCGCTTGCGGGCGAGAATGTACCGGTTGGACAGTATTCCCGTGAAATCTTCAAAAACCTTGGCATCGAAGACGATGTTAACAAGATGGAGATCAATGAAGGCAAGAATGTAACAGATGTGCTTGCATCTGTCAGCGAGGGAAGTAACGAAATCGGTATCGTTTATGCGACAGATGCTGCATCCGTTGCAGACAAAGTAGATGTTATCGCAGAAGCTCCGGAAGGTTCTCTGGAAACACCGGTTCTTTATCCGGTGGGACTTACTGTAGACGCAGAGGCATCTGACGAAGAAGCAGCTGCTGCAGATGCATTTCTTGAGTACCTGCAGACGGATGATGCCATGAAAGTATTTGAAGAGTATGGGTTTGCCGCATATAAAGCAGATGATAAGAAAGAAGAAACTGCAGAAGATGCAAAGGAAGACAAAACCGAAGAAATAGATACTGCAGAAGAAGCTAAATAATTATCGATTACATATAAAAGGGGCGGCATATATGTCAGCCCCTTTTTGTACATACAAAAGGAAAGAAAAGAATGGAATTTTTACAGGAAATAAACTGGAGTCCATTGTGGATTTCTTTAAAGACTGGAGCAGTGGCTACGACAATTGCCTTTTTTCTGGGAATTTTCTGTGCACGTAAGATTATGAAGATGAAGCCGATATCGAGAGCAATATGGGATGGAATCCTGACTATGCCACTGGTGCTTCCGCCGACAGTTGCTGGTTTCTTTTTGCTGTTGATCTTCAGTCTCAGGAGACCTTTCGGAAAATTTCTCATGGAGAATTTTGATTTTAAAGTGGTACAGACATGGAAAGGCTGCGTGATCGCTGCTGCAGTGATTGCATTTCCACTGATGTACCGAAATGCAAGGGCTGCTTTTGAACAGGTGGATGTGAATCTGATCTATGCAGGACAGACACTGGGAATGAGTGATCGCAGAATTTTCTGGAAAGTGATCGTTCCGGCGGCTGCGCCGGGAATTGCATCCGGAACTGTTCTGGCATTTGCAAGAGCAATTGGTGAGTATGGAGCGACTTCCATGCTTGCAGGAAACATTCTTGGTAAGACTCGTACAGTGTCCGTTGCAATTGCAGCAGAAACTTCGGCTGGAAATTATGATATAGCCGGGTTCTGGGTTGTGGTAATCGTAGTGATCTCGTTTGTGATCGTGGCACTGATCAATATTGTCTCAGGGCGGGGCATGAAGAGTAGAAGGTGGATCTGATGGCAATACAGGTAAATATAGAAAAGAATTTTAAAGGCTTTTCTCTCAAGTCAGTGTTTGAGAGCAATACATCAGCAACTGGAATCCTCGGTGCATCTGGAAGTGGAAAGAGTATGACACTTCGTTGTATCGCAGGAATTGAGACGCCGGACAGAGGCAAAATCGTAATCAATGGAAGAACAGTTTTTGACTCAGAAAAGAAAATCAATCTGAAGCCGCAGGAGCGTCGGATTGGGTACCTGTTTCAGAATTATGCATTGTTTCCGACAATGACAGTAAAAGATAATATTCTGTGCGGTTATCGTGGTGAGAAGGGACAAAGAGAAGAAAAAGCCAGAGATTTTATGAAAAGATATCAGTTGGAGGTACTGGAAAACCGTTATCCATCACAACTTTCCGGTGGACAGCAGCAGAGAGTTGCTCTGGCAAGAATGATGATCGGTGAGCCGGAAGCGATCCTTCTGGATGAACCTTTTTCTGCACTGGATGGATATTTGAAGGATGTACTGCAAAAAGATATGCAGGAATTTCTAAAACAGTATCAGGGAGATATGCTGATGGTCACACATAGTCGAGATGAGGCCTTCAGATTTTGCAATGAGCTGATGCTTCTAAAAGATGGCAAGACACTGATATTTGGTGATACAAGAAAATTATTTGAACAGCCACAGCTTCTGGAAGCAGCAAGACTGACCGGCTGCAAAAACAGTTCGAGAATTGAACGTATGGGAGAATATCAGGTATTTGCTCTGGACTGGGGAATATCTCTTCGTACAGAGCAGAAGGTGGAACTGGATATGACACATATCGCAATCCGCGGTCACTGGATTCGTCCGTCAGAGAAGGCGGGAGAAAACTGCCTGGTATTTGAAGCGGCAGAGTATGTGGAGACAACCTTTGAACATCAGTATCTGGTGAAAAGTCCGGGAATGGAAGACGGGGCAGTTCTCTGGTGGATGCGCCCGAAAAAAAGTTTTACGGACGAGCATGATAAGAACCTGCCGAAATATCTCTATCTTCCACCTGAACACCTGATGCTCCTGAAATAAAAACGACTCCCCCTCAGGTTCTGTTCTGATATCGCAGATACCGGGACACAAGCATGGCAAGCTTAAAGGTCATAGCATCTTCGAAGGTACGGAGATCAAGTCCAAACCGTTTCTGTATCTTTTCAAAACGATACACAAGCGTATTCCTATGCACATACAACTGTCTGGATGTTTCCGACAGATTCAGATTATTCTCAAAGAAAGTACGGATGATCGCCAGTGTCTCTCCGTCGATGGAATCCAGTGATTCATCTCCGAAAATTTCCTGGATGAACATTTCACAGATGGAAACCGGAAGCTGGTAGAGCAGTCGTCCAATACCGAGAGTGCGATATCCGAAGACATTGCGTTCGGCATAGAAAATTTTACCAATCTCAAGAGCGGTGCGTGCTTCTTTGTATGCATTGGAAAGATCTTTCAGGTCATTTGCCGTGTTGCTGTAAGCAACCCAGGCCTGTGTCATGGCTTCTGTGCCCAACATATCTACAAGCATATGTGCAATATTTTCCAGATCGTCATATGTTTCTGCAGATGTCAGTTCACGGACGATGATAATGCCACGATTATCGATAGAAGTGATGAAATCATGCGTGCGTGCAGAAAATATATTTTTGATGGTAGCCAAGGCGTGTTCATCCTTGGACTGACGGGTTTCAACGAGAAAGACAGCTCTCCTTGCACTGGAAGAAATATGAAGTTTGCGTGCCCGGTTAAAGGCCTCTACATCTGTATAATCTCCAAGGAGCAGTTTCTGCATAAAGGCATTTTTGTCATTTTTTTCGGCATAACTTTCCAGGATACTCTCAATCTGGCAGACAGCCAGTTCGCCAATCGTGGAAACAGAATCTTCGCTTCCCCACACAATGAGAAGAAGCTGTTCATTTTTTTCTGTTATTTTGTAGAGACAGCAGGTGGCATTTGACAGACAAAGAGCAGTGCTGTTTCGGAATTCTTCCAGTTTGGATTCTGCTGGAAGGCGGCGGTCACAGGTGGTGACCAAAATGGAATTATCTTCCTGAAGAAGACAGAAATCGAAATGACTGATGCGTTTCCAGTCATCCATATATTTTTGTAGTGTTCTCTGTACTGACATTGAACCATCCTTTCTGAAAATAGTTTTCTGAAAAAAAGACCCGGGGTAAATTGCCCCGGGTCTGATATTTTGATTGAATCTTAGTTTGTGATAACCAGTTCGGTATCTTTGTCGAAGAAATGAGTTTTCTCCATGTTGAAATCAAATTTAACCGGATCACCTGTTTTTGCTTTTGTGCCAGGATCAACACGAGCTGTAATCTGAGTTCCGTTTACATCGAAGTACAGGAATACTTCTGCACCAAGAAGCTCGTATACTTTAACAGTAGAAGACATGGAACCGTCAGCTCTGTCTGCAACATCTTCCGGACGGATACCCATAACAACTGTTTTTCCAACATAGCCGCCATCTTTAAGAGCTTTTGCTTTGGCAGCCGGGATAACAAGTTCGTCTTTGCCGATTACTGCAACAAGATCGGAACCTTTTTCTTTGATTTCTGCATCCAGGAAGTTCATCTGCGGGGATCCCATGAATCCAGCTACGAACAGGTTGCCTGGTTTCTGATACAGATTCTGAGGAGTATCTACCTGCTGAACAACGCCGTCTTTCATAACAACGATTCTGGTACCAAGTGTCATAGCCTCTGTCTGGTCATGTGTTACATAGATGATTGTTGCACCCAGTCTCTGATGAATCTTGGAGATCTCGATACGCATCTGTACACGAAGTTTTGCATCCAGGTTGGAGAGCGGCTCATCCATAAGGAATACCTTAGGATTACGAACGATAGCACGTCCCATAGCAACACGCTGTCTCTGTCCACCGGAAAGAGCCTTCGGTTTACGGTCAAGAAGTTTCTCAAGGTCAAGGATTCTTGCAGCTTCACGAACCTGTTTGTCAATCTGATCCTTCGGAACCTTGCGGAGCTTCAGACCAAATGCCATATTATCATAAACAGTCATGTGAGGATACAGAGCGTAGTTCTGGAATACCATTGCGATATCGCGATCCTTCGGCTCTACATCATTCATAACTTTGTCGCCGATTTTAAGAGTACCGCCGGAAATCTCCTCAAGACCTGCGATCATACGAAGAGTTGTGGATTTTCCACATCCGGATGGTCCTACAAAGATGATAAATTCTTTATCTTCAATTTCAAGGTTGAAATCCTTAACAGCCTCAAAGCCGTTCGGATAGGTTTTGTTAATGTGCTCTAATGATAAACTTGCCATTTTAATTTCCCTCCAGGTAATATTTATAAAATATAGTTTTGCTCTTGTTTCGAACTGTACTCAGTATAACGAAAAGCTATAAAATGTACCAGAGAAGAATCCTACAAATATTTCAGAGGTTTGTTGACAGATTGACGAAAAGAACAGAAAGATCAGTCATTTTGCTACACCATTTCCATCTGTATTCTGCGTTCGTTCAGGAACATTCCCTGAAGCGCTTTTGCGTGGAAGCGTCTCTGGAACAGGTCGCATTTGCAGAGAAACAGATAGTAGACATTCAGGCCGCAGTCGTTCATGGTTTCAAAATTACCCTGGCCTTTTGCAAGAATCACATCTGCCTGTTCCAGAAGCGTCCGGGCTTCATTGCTGAGTCCAGGGAACCAGGTTCCGCCTACGTTGCTTCCGTTTCCAGTTACTTTTACAATATCAGTAAGTCCGATTTCTTCAGCATCTTCCATGGTTGCATCATTGACAACAGGATATCCCCGTACAATGACGGTAATATTCAGCTGGGGATATTTTTCTTTCAAAATTTTAACGGCAAGTTTATCAAGAACAATTTCTCCGCAGTTATCAGTAAGATAAACAAGAGTTTTAGCTGTGGAGAGATCTGTTTGGAAGTTGGCGTATTCCGTCTGGCTCAGAGGTTCCTGATTTTCATTTTCCAGAAGCTTAAGCATTGTTTCCTGACTTACATTTTCCAAAGCTGCAAAATCAATATAGTTTCCAATGCGGGCATAGAGAAGCGCTGTTTCCAGAGGGTCTGCGGAAGTACGGATTTTTTCCTCAACAGAAGCTTCCACATTCAGCATAAGCTGGTTGAATTCTTTTTTTATTTCCGTGTAATCTTCAGCAGGACAATTCCAGAATTCGCTGTAGAGCTTTTTGATCTCAACAGAAAGGCTGGGAGAGCAGTCCTGTTCCTCGGCACTGGAAAGAATTGACATGACCTTTTTCATATATTCGGTTTTCTTATCCATGTCTGGAAATTTCCGGATTTTTTCTTCCTGTTTATTTACTGCACAGCACATGCAATAGGGATTTAATTTCATTTGTAGTCCTTTCCGCCCGGATTCAGGGGCCAGTGTGATAAAAATATTATAGGACACAGGGAGAAACCGGGCAAGAGGGAGATGGTGAATTTCATAAAAGCTTACAGGGAGGAACTGAATAAGAAGCTTCAGAGAGACAGCTTTATAAGAATTTACAGAAAGACAAATGAATAAGAAACTATAGTGAGATGACGCTGCAATATTTATAAGAATCTACGGAAAGACAATGGAATCATAATCCACAGACAGAAAGCATTCTATGAGTATCCAGTGTGACAGACACAGAAGCTACATGATGCAGAAACAGCTCAGGAATCACCCGGGAAAACAGATGCTCCCGGGCAATTCTTTCCTGTATATTCGGTGGTGGTTAAATAACAGGCATGATAATTCAGGCTTTTATACTGCGCCTGCGTTGATACCGGGCCAGAAGATCTTCTTCCCTGAAATCTCCCGGATTATCGGAAACGTCACTGTGATACAGGATCCAGTCACTTACATTCTCCATAAACCAGCCTTGTTTTTTGAGAGAATTTATGATCTGACAAAAGCTGCCATGTGTCTGACCGGTCTCGTTATCACAGTAGACCAGGGCATTGGTTTCATCGGAAATTCTCTGGAATCTCATACGGGAAAAGGCATTGTTCAGTGTGGAATAAATACTTTCCGAATTATATTTCTGTTCCGTTTCTATTTTATGATTATCCATACGAATCAGCATTTTCAGCATAACATCGCCTCCTGTTGTAGTTGATTTCAGCAAAGAAAAATCTCCTGTTTTGCGCAAAACGGGATGTTATGATGTCTGCAGAGGATCAAGCATGATTACCTTTACTGCCTGTAAAAAGTATAGCATCTAAAGAAGGGGACAACAAGAAAAATCGTTCGACAAATTCTTTGATTTTATGCAGTTTCAGGGAAATTGAACTTCTGTTTTGCCACTATACGGCCTGCGTTATTTACGGTTTGGAGCTGCCGTTGTACCCGGAATATTCAGAATTGCTTCTTTTCCGATTCCTTTAATAAGGCAAAGATATGGTTTAGGCTGCTTACAGAAATCAGGAAAAGTCAGTGATTTTATTATTTATGAAATCAATTATTGTTGCCTTAAAAGAATGGTTGGATTATAATATACAAGACAGACAATTTATCATATTTTATCGGGGAATGAATGTCTCCCTAAGTAGTTCACACTTAAACCGCTTATAAAAGCTGATGACTTCTGCAATAAATATAAGGCAGAGGTGTCGGCTTTTTGTTATTGAGGAGGAATTTATGTTATTAAGTATTTCATTAATTTTACTGGTTGGTATGTCCATGAGCTGGATATGCCGGAAAATAAAACTTCCGGGTTTACTGGGAATGCTGGTTACCGGTATTGTTCTTGGCCCATACATGCTTGATTTGTTAGACGAAAGTATCCTGGGCATATCGTCAGAATTACGGAAAATTGCCCTGATCATTATTCTGACCAGAGCGGGCCTGGGGCTTGATCTGTCAGGGCTGAAAAAAATCGGAAGACCGGCAGTGCTGATGTGTTTTGTTCCTGCAAGTCTGGAAATCCTTGGAATGATACTGCTGGCCCCAAAGCTTATGGGGCTGACTGTTCTGGAGGCAGCCATTATGGGGGCTGTACTGGCGGCAGTTTCTCCTGCAGTTGTTGTACCGAGAATGGTTAGGCTTATGGATGAGGGATATGGTGTAAATAAGGGAATCCCACAGCTGATCCTGGCAGGCGCATCTGTGGATGATGTGTATGTGATTGTTTTGTTTTCAACCTTTACAGGAATGATGCAGGGTGAAAGCGCTTCCGTGACAAGCTTTCTTAACGTTCCGGTTTCTATATTTCTGGGGGTTGTGCTTGGACTGCTGCTCGGTACCTTTTTTGCGTACTATTTAAAAAAAGTACACCTTAGGGATACAGCTAAAGTACTTATCATATTAAGTGTTTCTTTCCTTCTTGTAGTGATAGAAGACCATCTCAATACACCAATTACATTTTCAGCGCTGATCGCAATTATGTTTATTGGAATCGGACTGCAGAAGAAGAGAGAAGCTGTTGCGAAAAGACTTTCTGTTAAATATGGAAAACTTTGGGTAGGGGCAGAAGTATTTTTATTTGTTTTGGTCGGCGCTACTGTAAATATTGAATATTTTGGAAAAGTGGGTGTTCAGGCACTTGCAGTAATCCTGGGAGCACTGGTATTCAGAATGCTTGGTGTGTTTATATGTTTGCCTGGAACAGACCTTACAGGCCGGGAGAAAATGTTCTGTATGCTGGCCTACACGCCAAAGGCTACGGTTCAGGCTGCCATTGGCGGAATCCCCCTTTCCCTTGGATTTGCCTGTGGTGATATGGTGCTGACAGTGGCAGTGCTGGCGATTGTACTGACAGCGCCGCTTGGGGCGCTTGCAATAGATTCGTTGTATAAAAAATGGCTGGTAAGGTAGAGGCGCACATCCCATCACCTTTTCCCCTTTCCTTTCATAAAATAAGGAGAAGGAAAAAGGAGTATCGCAAATATGAAAATCAAAAAAAGATTGACAGCGGCAGCCCTTGCCGTCCTTCTGGCAGTGACTGCTCTGCCTGCTGCTGTTATGGCAGAGGAGAAAGATGATAAAAAACAACTGACAAAGGTGACTTTAAATGAGGTTGCCCATTCTATTTTTTACGCGCCTCAGTATGTTGCCATTGAAAAAGGTTATTTTGCAGACCAAGGGCTGGAGGTGGAGCTGGTAACAGGTTTTGGAGCAGATAAGGTTCTGACAGCTCTGATCTCAGGAGAGGCGGATATCGGATTTATGGGAGCGGAGGCCTCCATTTACGCATATCAGGAAGGCGCCACAGACCCGGCGGTGAACTTTGCGCAGCTGACTCAGAGGGCGGGAAATTTCCTGGTGGCAAGGGAAGAGATGCCGGATTTTCAGTGGAGTGATCTGAAGGGCAAGAAAGTGCTTGGGGGACGAAAGGGCGGTATGCCGGAAATGGTTTTTGAGTATATTCTGAAACAAAACGGACTTGACCCGCAGAAGGATCTTTCCATTGATCAGAGTATTGATTTCGGTTCTACGGCAGCAGCTTTTGCAGGGGATGACGCTGCGGATTTTACAGTAGAGTTTGAGCCTTCTGCTACAGCTCTGGAAAAGGAGGGAACCGGTCATGTGGTTGCTTCGCTTGGGGTGGAGTCCGGATATGTGCCTTATACTTCTTACAGCGCAAAAACCAGCTATCTGAAAGAGTATCCGGATGTAATACAGAAGTTTACAAATGGTCTTCAGATGGGAATGGAGTTTGTGCGGGAGCATACACCGGAGGAGATCGCGCAGGTGATCGCGCCTCAGTTTCCGGAAACTGATATGGAAACGCTTACAACTATTGTAAAACGTTATCATGAACAGGATACCTGGAAAGAAAATCTTATATTTGAAAAGGAAAGCTTTGAGCTTTTGCAGGATATTCTGGAGGATGCAGGGGAACTAAGCAGGAGAATGCCCTATGAAAAGCTTGTTACAGTGGAATATGCGGAAAAAGCAGCAGAATGACAGAAATCTGCGATTTTTGATATTGACACTTTTTTTCTCCTGTGACACTATTAAATAAGAAAACGGAAGGAGAAAAAATATGTCGGACAAAAGACAATGCGGTGTGCTGCTGCCTGTCAGCAGCCTGCCGTCAAAATATGGAATCGGATGTTTTTCAAAAAGCGCCTATGATTTTGTAGACGCATTGAAGGTGGCAGGACAGAGCTGCTGGCAGATTCTGCCTCTGGGTCCTACCAGCTATGGTGATTCGCCCTATCAGTCATTTTCCACCTTTGCAGGCAATCCTTATTTTATCAGTCTGGAAGACCTGATCGAAGAGGGAGTTCTCACGCAAAAGGAGTGTGACGCAGTGGATTTTGGCAGTGATCCTGCCAGTGTGGATTATGCGAAGCTGTATAAGGGCCGGATTATTCTTCTTCGAAAGGCTTATGAGCGCAGTAATGTGGGGGAAAACGAGGAATTCAGACGCTTTCAGGAAGAAGAAGCCTGGTGGCTGAAGGACTATGCGCTTTTTATGGCTGTGAAGCAGAGATTTGAGGGAAAGCCCTGGAGTGAATGGGCGGAGGATATCCGCCTCAGATGGCAGAATGCTCTGGATTATTACAGACGTGAGCTGTACTTTGAAATTGAATTTCAGGAGTATATGCAGTTTAAATTCAGGCAGCAGTGGATGAAGCTGAAAGCCTATGCCAATAAACAGGGAATTGAGATCATTGGAGATATTCCCATTTATGTTGCCATGGACAGTGCAGATACCTGGGCAAACCCGTGGCTGTTTAAGCTGGATGAAAATAATTGCCCCACACAGGTTGCCGGTTGTCCTCCGGACGGTTTTTCAGCAACGGGACAGCTTTGGGGGAATCCCCTTTATAACTGGGAGGTGCACAGAAACTCCGGATTTGAGTGGTGGATCAAACGGATCGAAAACTGTTTCCGCCTTTATGATGTAGTAAGAATCGACCATTTCCGTGGATTTGATGAGTATTATGCAATTCCTTATGGGGATAAAACTGCGGAACACGGATGGTGGGAAAAAGGACCGGGCATTGATTTGTTCCGGGCAGTTTCTGTAAGGCTGGGGGCAAGAAAGATTATTGCGGAAGATCTGGGATATATGACAGATTCTGTGAAGCGTCTTGTAGAGGAAAGCGGCTATCCCAATATGAAGGTTATTGAGTTTGCTTTTGATGAAAGAGACACAGGAAATGCAAGCGATTACCTTCCTCATAATTATCCGGAAAACTGCGTGGTTTATACAGGTACACATGACAACGAAACGCTATTGTCCTGGTTGCGGGATATTACGCCCAAAGAACGCAGACAGGTAAGAGAATATCTGAATAATTTTTACGGTTCAGACCGGGAAATCTGTCAGGATCTGATCTGTCTTGTTATGAGAAGTGTGGCAAAGCTCTGTGTAATTCCCATGCAGGACTATCTGTATCTGGACAATTCCGCCCGGATGAACCAGCCTTCCACACTGGGAAATAACTGGAAGTGGAGACTGATCCCGGGACAGTTTACAGAAAACCTTCAAAAAGAAATGAAAGTGCTTGCAAAAAGATACGGCAGGCAGTAGGATGCGGTGCAAAAAAAGCCTACGGAATGTTCCGAAGGCTTTTTACCGTAAGCAGATAACGGGAATCGAACCCGCCTCCCCAGCTTGGGAAGCTGGTGTTCTACCGATGAACTATATCTGCATGAATTTATTATAGCACCGGAGTTTTTTTGATTCAAGAAAAATTCAGAAAATACTTTGAGAAAAGTTGGGTTTTGTTACTGGGCACAGGTTACATCCTGCGAGATGTTTTGGCTCTGCATATAAAAGTCCCGGGGCATACAGGGAAAAATGCCATTACCGAAGGTGACTCAGAATGCATTTTGATTCATACTTCAGACAATTTAAAAGTATTGTCCTGTATGGGAGCTTGCAGGCAGAAGGCGGATATGATCAGAAGAGTATCCGGAAATACCTGAAAATGAAAGGGAGAGAAAATGAAAAAGGAAGTGAATCATGCCATACGGAAACGGTTTAATGAAGTGATCTATCATGTTGCGCGTTATATGGAAATTCTGCTGTCTGTTGTGATTCTGGGAGTGATCGCACTGGTCGGTATCCGGTTGGTCTGTGATGTGACGAGCAGAGAAATCCTCAGTATGAATGTGGATTTCTTTACGGAATTTCTTGCAAATGCGCTGTCTCTTGTTGTTGGAGTGGAGTTTGTAAAAATGCTCTGCAGACATTCTGCTCAGACCGTTGTGGAGGTTCTTATGTTTGCAACAGCAAGGCAGATGGTAGTAGAGCATCTGAGAACCTGGGAGACGCTGATAGGAGTGATCGCCATTGGGATTTTATTTGCGATCCGCAAGTTTCTGATGACAGAAGTAGACGACATGGTGTACCATGAGAGAAATAAAAGAAAAGAGGAAAAACAATCATGAAAATAGGATTTATCGGATGCGGAAACATGGCTTCAGCTATGATCGGCGGAATTTTGAAAAAGGGAATTGTAAAAAAAGAAGAGATCATTGTGTCTAATCTTACAGAGGCAGGGTCAAGACGGAGCCGTGAAAAGCTGGGTGTGGAGACAACTATGGACAACCGTCAGGTGGTTACACAGGCAGAAATTGTATTTCTTGCAGTAAAGCCACAGTTTTATGAAGAGGTTCTCACAGAGATCAAAGATCTTTTGACAGAAAAGCATATTCTGGTGGGAATTGCCCCGGGTAAAACACTGAAATGGTTGGAAGATACCTGTGGCTGCCCGGTAAAAACAGTACGTCTGATGCCAAATACTCCGGCTCAGGTGGGCGCAGGCATGACAGCAGGCTGCTGCAACGACCGGGTAACGGAGGATGAAGCGCAGAAGATCAGAGAGATTGCAGAAAGCTTTGGAAGATTTGAATTTATTCCAGAGAGACTGATGGATGCGTTCAGCGCAGTATGCGGATGTTCACCGGCTTATGTATTTATGTTTATTGAGGCGATGGCAGACGCTGCAGTTGCTCAGGGGCTTCCAAGAAGTCAGGCGTATTCTTTTGCGGCGCAGGCAGTGATGGGAAGCGCAAAAATGGTACTGGAAACAGGAAGGCATCCTGCTGAACTGAAAGACATGGTATGCTCTCCGGCGGGAAGTACCATTGAGGGAGTTCGGATTCTGGAAGATAAGGGAATGAGAAGCGCTGTGTTTGAGGCTCTTACAGGGGCGGCAGAAAAAGGAAAACGTCTGTAAAATAAAATATCAGGATTTATTTTTTGTAAAATTGTGTTAAAGAACAGAATGTGCTAAACTATTTCCTGTAAGGGAGGTTTAGCACATGTTTTTTATTCAGAAACTTCTTGAACAGTCTATGAGGCTGGAAAATAGCAGGAAGCTGGCAATACGGATTGTGGGGAAGCTTCTGGGGATCATTCCGGTATTTTGCAGCAGATATCTGGAAAAAAGGCTGACAAGCGGAAAGTGGAATCCTGCAAAAAAGTGGAGAAAAGCGCGGCCGTGTATAAAGAGAAGGCGCAGAAGAAAAAATAACTGTCCATAAAAAGAGGAGGATTATTTTTCTGTAAGACCGCGGCTTAAAGTACTGTTGTGGTATCTGACAGAGAAGGTAACATCTTCACCGAACCAGTCAGGAGGACAGTAGGATTCTGCTTCTTCCTGAGAGGAAAATTCTACTTCAGCCAGAAGAAGCCCTTCGTATTCCTGATGAAACACATCAAGCTCAATAGTCAGCCTGTTTTTTTCCGGGATAAGGTATCTCGTTTTTGAGATTACAAGTCCGTCAGCCTTGGGTTTCAGGTGAAGATAGGCATCTTTAGTCAGAGGAAGATTGTATTCTTCCCGTGTCATGAATCCCTTTGATTTATAAGTAAGATAATATTCGTCGTCCTGTCTGCGGATGCGTACAACCGGTTCGGTACAGAGGTAGCCCTGCTCAATTTCATGACAGGGATATTGTGCCAGGTTATCGGGAAACCGGTCTTTTTTTATAAGAAATTTTCTTTCTATTTCCATAACATACTCCTTTTGCTTAAATGAAAAATAACTGTAAACGGGAAAGCTTAAATCATTGTAACAATTTCTTCTGTTTGTTTCTGTGCGGCGGGTAAATTGCTCATTTTCCTGTTTTATACTCCAATAAAGCTGCACGCAGTTTTATGATATGTGTTTTGATATTTTCAGCCGGGGTCAATAATCTGTATTATTATATCATGGGGAGAGCTTTCCGTCACGTGATTTTGCTGATGTTCAACGGACTATAAGTAACCAGCGCAGCCGCCTGCAGGTAATATTCCGCAAGGTATTTTTGGCTGTTTTTGACAAAAATATATACACAGGACAAAATGCATTCCAGATTGTTTTCGTAAAGGGAGATAGCCGAACAATATTTCTTGTATGCCGGTGGAAAAAAGTGGTATACTTACATACATATGGAAAGGGACATGAACCCTGACAGACGGGAGGATTTATTTATGAGCAGAGTATATATTTTTCTGGCAGACGGATTTGAGGATATTGAAGGACTGACTGTTGTGGATCTTATGAGAAGAGCGGGAATTGAGGCGGTTACAGTTTCTATTAAGGAAACAAGGGAGATTACGACTTCACATGGGATTGAGATGAAAACGGATCGTGTTTTTTCAGAAACAGATTTTTCAGATGCAGATATGCTGGTACTTCCGGGAGGAATGCCGGGAACAAAATATCTGGGTGAGCATCAGCCCCTTACAGGCCTTCTCACAGAGTATTATGCAAAAGGCGGAAAGGTTGCAGCCATCTGCGCAGCCCCAAGTGTTTTTGCAAAGCTGGGATTTCTGAAAAACAGAAAGGCGACCTCCTATCCTTCTTTTATGGATCAGCTTGACGGAGCTGAAACCTGTGAGGATCCTGTTGTTGTAGACGGAAATGTGACTACCAGTCGCGGCCTTGGAACTGTGGTTCCTTTTGCTCTCAGCCTGATCGCGCAGCTTGTGGGAGAGGAAAAGGCGCAGGAAATCGCAGAATCCATTGTATACAGGGGATAGAGGTCTATAAGGGAACATAAAACTGAAAAAAACGCTGGTGTTTTTATGTCAGTTGTGCTATACTTCGATAATGACTGTAATTGTATCTTTTTTTAAGAGGATACACTTGCCTGAAATGCTGAAACACAGGCAAAAATAGAGTAAATTTTAAAAATAGAATCAGAACCTGACAAGTTTAAGGAGGAACAGGAAACATGAGTTTACAGGTAGAAAAAATGGAAAAAAACATGGCGAAACTTACAATTGAGGTTTCCGCTGAAGAATTAGACAAGGCAATGCAGAATGCATACCTGAAAGCAAGAGGCAAAATCTCCATTCCGGGATTCCGTAAAGGCAAAGCTCCGAGAAAAATGATCGAGCAGATGTACGGAAAAGGAATTTTCCTTGAGGACGCTGCAAACGCTCTGATTCCGGAACACTACAGCAAAGCTCTTGAGGAGTGCGACCTTGAGATTGTTTCCCAGCCGGAGA
>OGYI01001672.1_pt1 | contig 20329 bp, 19 predicted proteins | sample 1576521 | NCBI WGS metagenome assembly OGYI01 (sample SAMEA3541484, study PRJEB24748) | human gut metagenome | biome: human gut; feature: human-associated habitat; material: faeces | place: China | collected 2012
GACCTATGGCGGTTCCCTGGCTCGTACAGAAGCTACAGGCTATGGTCTTGTGTACCTTGTTGATGAATTATTAAAATGCAAGGGTGATACATTAGAAGGCAAAACAGTTGCTGTATCCGGCGCTGGTAACGTAGCCATCTACGCTACAGAGAAAGCCACTCAGCTCGGTGCTAAAGTTGTGACTCTCAGTGATTCCAACGGTTGGATTTACGACGAAAACGGCATTGATCTTGACCTCGTAAAAGATATTAAAGAAGTACGTCGCGGACGTATTAAAGAATATATCGAAAAACATCCGGAAGCTGTATACCATGAAGGCACCGGCGTATGGACCGTTCCTTGTGATGTTGCTCTGCCATGTGCAACACAGAACGAACTTCATCTGGATGATGCAAAAGCGCTTGTTGCCAACGGATGCAAGGTTGTTGCTGAAGGTGCGAACATGCCTACAACCCTCGAAGCTACAGAATATCTCCAGGCAAACAAGATTTACTTCGTTCCTGGTAAAGCTTCCAATGCCGGCGGCGTTGCTACTTCCGCACTGGAAATGTCTCAGAACAGCATGCGCTTGAGCTGGAGCTTCGACGAAGTTGATGAAAAGCTCCGTGGCATTATGGTAAATATCTTCCATAGCATCGATGACGCTGCAAAAGCATACGGTGTAGAAGATAACTTCGTTGCCGGTGCAAATATTGCCGGATTCAAAAAAGTTGCCGATGCTATGCTCGCACAGGGCGTTTGCTAATTCATCACCTTTTTAAAATCAAAGCCATGACTATCGATAATTCAGGTATTCCACCTGAGTCGGTATCATGGCTTTTCTTATCTTTCGTATATTCATCTCATCATTCTACTTTCGTATTTTACTTGCAAAGTCTTCAATCGATTCTGCTTTTGCCGCCAGTAATAACCAGTTCATCAGAACATCTTCGTCCTTCTGACCCCGAATCTGTTCTGTAAGATAATCCGGCACATCGCCCAGATCCGCCAGCAAATTTAAAATATCCTCCCGTCGTCCTTCCATACGGCCTTCCATACGACCCTCCACTCTGGCTGCATTTCGCTCTTCCATCTCCCGCATAAATCTCATTCCTACCGCCTCGCTTCTCTTCGCCTTATTCACCCGTTCATGAATTCGCTGAATACGTTTACTACCTGTTTCTGACGCAACCTTATCCGTTGTATTTTCCATATAATGAAGAAACTCGACCAGTTCATGAGAAACCTCACTTTCATTCTTTCCCCGGGTATTCAGAAAAATCCGTACAGCGCCATCCCTCAGAAGCAGCGATGAATGTTCTTCACACATTGCTTTAAAGGTATAACAATACTTTTCAAGACCAAAAATATCATAATCCGCTCTGTGGTGATGAAAGCAGCCGGACATTTTGTCCCAGAATAATGCTCAGGGCATCCTGATATCATAATTTTATTCATTTAAACAGTGGATTTTTGTTCCTGACCAGGATTAAAGATTATATCGCGCGAAGGGCATGTATTACGGGATGCCCGAAAGAGTAAAAATTTCTTCACGGGCTCCGGAAATGTACTGCCCGACAAGACCAGTATAAAAGAACTCCGACCGAACTGCAATAACAATTCATCGGGGCATTTTTACAATAGTGTTCACATAAAATTATTGCTTTATACAATTATAAAAGCCATGGTTCCACTCCTTATCTATTTTGGAGCAGTACCATGGCTTTTCCTTAGAAAATAATTTCCTATTTATTCAATTTTGCTGCTGCCTTTGCCTCAATCTTATCTTTCTGGACATAAGCTCTGACATGAGTGCCGGTTCCGATAACGCCAGCTTCATCGACAGCCTCATAAGAAAATGTCACCATCTTCTTATCCACTTTTTCAACTTTTGCTGTACAGGTTACTTTCATACCAACAGGTGTTGGTGAAGAGTGGGTAATATCCAGCGTAACCCCAACACTGGCTTCTCCTTCTACACTTGCCTGATCCATGCACATGAAACAGGTCTTTTCAACCAGAGCGACCAAAATCGGTGTTCCGAATACGTTCGGTGTTCCCGGAACAGCGCTGGCTGCTGTCATATCCGGTGTAACCACCTGCTCACATGTAAATGTCGTTCCTAATAACTGTTCTTTTTCCATAATTTCTCCTTTTCCGCCACAACCCTAAAATCATACTGCTTTACTGAAAATTACTGAATAAATGCCTTTAAAGAATCAATTAACGAATCCGGATTATCTCCATGGACCTGAATATTGATCGGTTTGCTCAAATCAAGACTAAAGATACCCATGATCGATTTTGCATCGATGACATAACGCCCGGATACTAAATCCACATCTCCATCATATACAGCTACAATACGGTTAAACTCTTTTACATCTTCAATACTCTGTAATAAAATAGTTGCTTCTTTCATTTTTATTCCTCCTGTTAAATTTAGAATTTAAATCTGAATTAACTCATATTTACGCGTTCCTAATCCAAGCTTCTCGGCATGTTCCAGACAACTTTTCCAGTTCGTATCCGGAGAAACATCCGTGAAATGATCGTGGTGCACATGTTCAACTTCTTCCAAAAGGCTTCCTCGGCTAACCGGCTGCGCATTGACCGCATCCACACAAGCCTGATCCAATGCCACCGGGTCAAAAGATGCAAACATTCCCACATCCGGCACGATCGGCGCATCATTCTCACCATGACAGTCACAGAATGGTGAAACATCCATTACCAGACTAATATGAAAGGCCGGACGCCCATTCACAACAGCTTTTGTATATTCTGCCATCTTACAGTTCATAATATCATTGGACTCATCATATACCGGCTTTACAGAATCTGTCGGACAAACTCCGATACAGCGTCCGCAACCCACACATTTATCATGATCGATCGACGCCTTCTTATCCGTAATCGTGATTGCCTCATGCGCGCATACCTTCGTACACATTCCACAGCCCACGCATTTCTTTGCAGATACCTCCGGCTTACCGGCGCTGTGCATCTCCATCTTTCCTGCTCTGGAACCGCAGCCCATGCCAAGATTTTTAATGGCTCCGCCGAATCCAGCCGCCTCATGACCTTTAAAATGATTCAACGAAATGATAATGTCCGCGTCCATAACAGCCCGGCCAATCTTTGCCTCTTTCACATAGGTACCGCCCTCTACAGGTACAAGCACTTCATCTGTTCCTTTTAATCCATCGGCAATAATGACGTGACATCCGGTTGAAAATGGTGAAAATCCATTAACATAAGCGCTGTCCAGATGATCGAGGGCATTCTTACGTCCACCCACATAAAGCGTGTTGCAATCCGTCAAAAATGGTTTTCCACCCATACTTTTTACGAAATCCACGACGGTCTTTGCATAATTCGGACGCAGATAAGCCAGATTCCCCGGTTCTCCAAAATGAATCTTGATTGCTGCATATTTCTTATCAAAATCAATCGTATCCATTCCGGCCGTCTTCATCAGGCGCACCAGCTTCTGTTGTATATTTTCCTGCAGAGTCGCACGGAAATTTGCAAAATAAACTTTCGATTTTTCCATTATCTTTTATCTTACTCCTTTTATTGTCTTACTCCTTCAATTCTAATACGCCTCGAAAAAGCTGTCAATCCATTTCTTCTTGATTTCATCCATGGTAAATGCTATTATTATTCATGTATGAAGCGAAACTTATGATGAAAGGAACATAAAAAATGGCAGATAATGAGAAAGCTTTAAAACTTCACGAAGAATGGCAGGGAAAGATTGAAACCACTTCCAAATGCCGTATTAAAACCCGGGAAGACCTGGCTCTCGCCTACACGCCAGGCGTTGCCGAGCCATGTAAAGTCATCGCCGAAAACAAAGAGGCAGTTTACACATATACAAGCAAGGCAAATACGGTTGCTGTTGTATCCGACGGTTCTGCTGTTCTTGGCCTCGGAAATATCGGCGCTTATGCCGCTATGCCGGTTATGGAAGGAAAAGCCGCTCTGTTCAAAGAATTTGGAAATGTCAATGCCGTCCCGCTTTGCCTGGACACACAGGATACAGAAGAGATTATCGAAACCGTCATCCGTATTGCACCGGCTTTTGGCGGAATCAATCTGGAAGACATCTCCGCACCGCGGTGCTTCGAAATCGAAACCCGTTTAAAAGAAGCTCTCGATATTCCTGTTTTCCACGATGACCAGCATGGAACAGCCATCGTTGTCCTGGCCGGTATTATGAACGGACTCCGCCTCACAGGAAAGAAAAAAGAGGATTGCCGGGTCGTTGTCAACGGCGCCGGTTCTGCAGGCGTGGCAATTACACGGCTTCTTCTGAACTATGGTTTCAAGCACGTGACTATGTGCGACCGCTTCGGTATTATTTCGAAAAGTTACCCGAATCTCAATTGGATGCAGGAGGAAATGACCAAATACACAAACCTTGAAAATAAAGAAGGGACTCTGGCCGACGCTTTAAAGGGCGCAGATGTTTTTGTCGGCGTTTCCGCACCGGGTATCGTTACAGCCGAAATGGTTGCTTCTATGAATAAGGATGCTATCATGTTTGCAATGGCTAATCCGGTTCCGGAAATCATGCCGGATATCGCAAGAGCTGCCGGAGCACGTGTCGTCGGTACCGGTCGTTCCGATTTCCCAAATCAGATCAATAACGTCACCGCATTCCCGGGCATTTTTAAAGGCGCGCTGGAAGGCCGCGCCCGCCAGATCACGGAAGAAATGAAACTGGCTGCTGCCGCCGCTCTGGCCGGACTTGTCTCCGATGAAGAATTATCCGAAGATTTTATCATGCCGGATCCATTTGACCCACGAATCGTTGACGTAGTTTCTAAAGCTGTAAAAGACCATATTGAAAAATAATATGGTTTCAAATTACGCAGATGCCCTTCGCCTGTGGCATGGAAAGCCCTATTATTCACTCAATCAATATCTTCAGGAACATTTTGGAGAGAAAATTTATAAGATTGCTCTGGACGGCGGTTTCACCTGTCCAAACCGGGATGGCACCCTCGGGAACCGGGGCTGTATTTTTTGCAGTGCCGGAGGTTCCGGAGATTTTTCCGGAGCCAGACTTTCCATCCCTTATCGTGCGGAGCCTGACGAAGCACGCCCGCCCGTAGGGCATCTATTTCGGGATGCCCGAATGGGTAACCCTTATGGCGCGCAGCCTGACGGAGCGCGCCCGGCCGAAGGGCATGTATTAGCGGACATCCGTCTCCAATTGGAAGCCGGAAAGAACCTGCTTTCCAAAAAATATACCGGCCGCCGCTTCATTGCCTATTTTCAGGCATTCACGAATACCTATGCGCCGGTGGAGCATTTGGAAAAAATATATATGTCCGCCCTTTCTCATCCGGATACGGCGGTTCTCTCCATTGCCACCCGGCCGGATTGTCTCTCACCGGATATTGTCGGACTTTTAAAACGTTTGAACACCATAAAACCCGTCTGGATTGAACTGGGTCTTCAAACGATTCATGAGGATACTGCCCGTTTTATCCGCCGCGGCTACACTTTAGATGTTTTTACAGATGCCCTCTTCCGTCTGAACGAAGCCGGTATCGACACTATTGTCCATACGATTCTGGGCCTTCCCGGCGAATCAGAAGATGACATTCTGGAAACCCATCGTTTTCTTGCACAGCAACCGATTCAAGGAATAAAATTACAATTACTCCATGTGCTTCGCGGAACAGATCTGGACGTGCTCTACCGCCGACGCCCGTTCCACATACTGGCACAGAAGGAATACGCCGATTTAATTATCCGCTGTATCGAAATCCTGCCGCCGAAAATGGTCATTCACCGGATCACTGGCGATGGGCCGAAAAACATATTAACTGCACCCCTGTGGAGCAGTCATAAAAAACAGGTTCTCAACACCATCCATCACACATTTAAAACCCGCGCCACCTGGCAGGGACGGTTATACACGCCCCTTTAAAGCACTGGCTGCCGGTCAGGAAAGGAATATTTATGATTGCCGATCCATCTACTTTATACAAATTAATGATTCTCTACATTTTGGATGCCTCCGAATTTCCTCTTACAAATTCTCAGGTATGCGAATTTCTTCTGGACAAAGGATACACCACCTATTTTACAACCCAGGCGGCCATATCCGATTTGATCGAAGCCCAGTTTATTTCTGTTGACCAGAAAAATAACAGCTCCTATTACCGGTTGACACCTTCTGGCCGGGAAACTTTGGAGGCTTTTTCCTCTTCTATTTCCGACGGCATAAAAAATGATATCTGCTCCTATCTGGCAGACAAGCACTATGCCCTCCGCCAGACCAATGAAGTGACTGCCAGCTATCTTCCAAAAAAAAATCAGGAATTTGACGTAGAACTTCTACTTAAAGATGGAAAGGAACCGCTGCTCAAACTTCAGCTCACCGTGCCTACCGAACTTCAGGCCGAGCTGATCTGTGATCACTGGCACAAGCGGAGCAGTCAAATTTATGATTACCTGATGACAACTTTACTGACCAAAAAAAATGCGGATGGATAATCCGCATTTTTTCATTTCAAAACTTCTACCTGTCCCATTTATCGCAGAGATTATTGATCTGATCTGCCAATCTGGCCAAATCTTTATTGGCTCCGCCTTCATTATGCTGAATAACGACCATAAGCCGTCTTCCCGCAGCCACAAGCCTTTCAAACACAGAACTTGCCTTTCTGGCCGCCGCCTTCTTCGACTTGCGTACCGGAACAGCATCGACCACACAGCTATTATCCGTCAGATCATAGCTGGTGCCGCTGTACGGCGCCACCGCATCATAACCATATTCATTTCTGAGACACTCTGTAAAGACATCACACACAGCGTCTTCACCATGTACGACAAATACCCGCTCCGGCTTCTTTTTAAATCCCTGAAGCCAGCGGATCAATCCCTGTTTATCCGCATGACCGCTGATTCCTGCCAACTGTTCAATATGGGCCAAAACTTCAATCGTCTCACCGAAAAGCTTCACTTCCTGAGCCCCCTCCACCAGGGCACGTCCCAGCGTACCATTTGCCTGATAACCGACAAATAAAACTGTACATTCCGGCCGCCACAGATTATGTTTTAAATGATGACGGATTCGACCGGCTTCGCACATACCAGAAGCCGAAAGAATGACCTTCGGTCGGCTGTCAAAATTAATCGCCTTTGATTCTTCACTGGAAACCGACGTTTTCAACCCCGGGAAAGTAATCGGATTAATTCCCTGCTTGACCAGCGCCATCGCTTCCTCGTCAAAACATTCATAAATATTCTGATTAAAGATTGTCGTGGCCTCAATCGCCAGCGGACTATCTACATAGACTTCAAAATTATCATGTCCCTTAATGCGGTTCTCCGCTTTAATCTGACGAATAAAATAAAGCATTTCCTGTGTACGTCCCACCGCAAAAGATGGAATGACCACATTGCCTCCCCGGTCAAAAGTTTCCTGAATGATCCGGCTCAGTTCCGCCACATAGTCCGGCCGGGTCTGGCCATGGGAACGATCGCCATAGGTAGATTCAATGACCACATAGTCCGCTTCTTCCACCGTCGACGGATCCTTGATCAACGGCTGATCTGTGTTGCCCACATCACCGGAAAAAACAATCTTTTTCTGTAATCCATTTTCACTGATCCATATTTCAATACATGAAGACCCAAGCAAATGACCCACATCCGTAAACCGAATACGGATTCCCGGACACACATCGATGATTTTGTTGTAATCACAACCAGCAAAATGTTCAAGAACGCCTTCCGCATCTTCCATTGTATAGGTCGGCACAACTTCCGGTTTTCCGGCCCGTCGGCCCTTGCGGTTCTTCCACTCTGCCTCAAATTCCTGAATATGGGCGCTGTCTCGAAGCATGATTCCGCAGAGCTGTTTTGTCGCATTTGTTGCAAAAACGGTTCCCCTGAACCCCTCCGCATACAATAACGGCAGCAAGCCTGAGTGATCAATATGGGCATGGGTTAAAAACACATAATCTATTTCTGCCGCAGCGGCAGCTACCGGCTGATTCTCAAAAAAATCTTCTCCCTGTTCCATCCCATAATCAATAAATATTTTGTGTCCGCATGCTTCCAGATAATGACAGCTTCCCGTCACTTCATGGGCAGCTCCTGAAAATGTTAAACGCATAAAAATCCCCCATTTCATATTTATTATTATATACGAAATGGAGGATAATTACTATAAATTTAGTGCATATTGTTCAATCAAATCCCAGATTTCGTCCCTTCCCTGCTTGCTCACCGCAGAGAACGGAATGATCGGCGTACCTTCGGTCACATCAAGGCCTACCCGGATCTGTTTTACATGTTTCTGAACCTGACTGCGTTTCAATTTGTCCAGCTTGGTCGCAATGATGACCGGATTGAATCCCTGCTCCACGATCCAACGATACATGTGTTTATCATTGGCCGACGGTTCATGCCGGATATCAATGAGCAAAAACACCAGTCGGAGTTGATTCGATGTATGGAGATAACGTTCGATCATTGTTCCCCATTTCGCTTTCACTGCCTCAGAAACTTTGGCATAGCCATAACCGGGTAAATCAACAAAATAAATCTCTTCATTAATATGATAAAAATTGATGGTCTGGGTCTTTCCCGGCTGCTGCGAAGTCCGGGCATAGGATTTTCGATTCATCAATCCGTTAATGAGTGAAGATTTTCCCACATTGGATTTTCCCGCGAAAGCCACCTCCGGCAGAGTATTTTCCGGAAGTTTGCTTGTAATTCCACAGACGGTTTCCAGATTGACATTTTTAATAACGTGCATACAATCTCCTTTATTCACTTTCTGTCTTTTCAGGCATATGGACCAGAGCGGTTTTCAGTACGTCCTCCATGGCCTCCGCATAGACAATTTCCATACCTTCGTAAATCTCGGCATCCATCTCTTCCACATCTTTACGATTTTTCACCGGTACGACTACTGTCTTAATTTTAGCGACTTTGGCTGCCAGCAGTTTTTCCTTCAGGCCGCCGATTGGAAGGACCCGTCCACGGAGCGTGATCTCACCGGTCATTGCCACGCTGGCTTTTACCGGAATGCCTGTAATGGCTGAAATCATCGCTGTCGCCATGGTGACACCGGCCGACGGTCCGTCCTTCGGCACAGCCCCCTCCGGAATATGAATATGAATATCTTGTTCCTCAAAGAAATTCTCCGGTATGAAATATTCTCCGCACATGGAACGGATAAAACTAATTCCGGCCCGTGCCGACTCCTTCATCACATCGCCAAGCTGTCCGGTCAATTCAAACTTTCCATTGCCGGGAAGGACATTGACTTCCACAGAGAGCGTAACGCCACCAACACTGGTCCAGGCCAGTCCCCGGACAATACCAACCTCATCCTTCGTATTCGCCTCATCAAAGGTGTAGCGCTCTTTTCCAAGATACTTGCTGAGGGTCTTTACACCGATCTTCACATTCTTTTTATCTTCTTCCACAATCTCTCTGGCCGATTTGCGGCAGATATCCCCTACCCGACGCTCCAGATTACGAACGCCGGCTTCCTGGGTATAGTGGACAATAATCTTTTCCAAAGCCCTATCTGTAATCGATATCTGGCTCTTCTTTAAACCATGAATCTTGATCTGTTTAGGAATGAGATGCTCTTTGGCAATGTGCATCTTTTCATTTTCCGTATAACTGTTGACTTCAATGACTTCCATACGGTCCAGCAGCGGTCTCGGAATCGTAGACAATGTATTCGCCGTAGCAATAAAGAGAACTTCGGATAAATCTACCGGCAGTTCAATATAATTATCACGGAATCTGGAATTCTGCTCCGAATCCAAAACTTCCAGAAGCGCCGAAAAAACATCCCCTTTGTAATCGTTACTCGCCTTATCCACCTCATCCAGCAGCATGACCGGATTCTTCACCCCGGCATTTTTCAGAGCAGAGGCAATACGTCCCGGCATAGCGCCCACATAGGTTTTTCGATGTCCCCGGATCTCTGCTTCATCCCTGACACCGCCAAGGCTGATACGAACAAACTTTTTATCCAGAGCTCTGGCAACAGATTTGGCAATGGAACTTTTTCCTGTTCCCGGCGGTCCGACCAGACACAAAATCGGGCTTTCACCTTTTCCTGTCAAAAGACGCACCGATAAATACTCCAGAATACGTTCCTTCACCTTTTCCAGTCCATAATGATCTTCTTCTAAAATCTTCTCCGCCTGTTTCAGACTGACTTTTTCCTCATCCCGCTTATCCCACGGCATGGACAAAAGGGTTTCCACATAGCCGCGGATCACGCCGTTTTCAGAAGCCATATTGGACGATGAACGAAACCGGTCAATTTCTTTTTGAATTTTTTCCTTCACCTCGTCATTGGCTTCCAGCTCCTGAAGCTGAGCTTCAAACTGTTCTGCATCGGTCTGGGTATTATCTTCACCAAGCTCTTCCCGGATGACCTTCATCTGTTCCCGAAGAATATATTCCCTCTGATTTTTATCAACCCGTTCTTTCACTTTTGCCTGAATCTCCCGGGTAATCTGTATCATCTCTATTTCTTTTGTCATAAACTGGGCCAGCACCTCAAAACGCATCTGGAGGTCTACTGTTTCCAGACATTTTTGCCGCTGCTTATACTCCATCGGCAGATTTGTGCACAACTGATCTACCAGTTTCAGCAAATTTTCTTCTTCCATAAGCTGCCGAACCAGTTCACTGCTGAAATTCGGATTCTGCATGGAATAACTTTCCAGAAGCTCATGAAGATAACGTACATATCCGGCCCTCTGTACATCATCAATCTCACAGATAGTTTTATCAAAAACTGTAACCTCTGCTTTAAGCATCGGCTCTGTCATCATCAAATCATCCAGATGGGCTCTGTAGGTTCCTTCAACCATCACTCTGAGCGAATCTTTCGAAAGCTTCACAATTTGTTTGATCTTTGCTACCGTGCCAAATTCATATAAGTCCTCCCGGCCCGGGTCTTCCACTGTTGCATCCTTCTGAGTCAAAAGGAATATATTCTGGTCACCCAACATTGCCGCTTCGATGGCCATCCGCGATTTATTGCGGCTGACTTCAAAATGAACAATCATATTCGGCAGAATTGTCATTCCCCGCAGTGCAATCACCGGCAATTCTAAACATATATCATTCATCTTTTGTATCACACTCCCGTAATGAACTAATAGGGCTGTACCTTTTTTGGTACAGCCCCCAATCTACATTCGTCTTGATCAGGCAATCTCACCGCTGCTCTTTTTCGGCGCTTTTTTACTGCCTGTCACTCGTTTTACAGGTGTTTTCTCACCATAAGTCAATACTGGTTCGCCCTGACCATCCACCACTGCTTTTGTGATGGTACAGGAATCTACCAGTTCTTCCGACGGAAGGCGATACATGATATCCATCATCGTCTCTTCGATGATCGCCCGAAGTCCTCTGGCGCCGGTCTTCTGCTCGAAGGCCCGGTGAGCCACCTCTCTTACGGCCTCCGGTTCAAATTCCAGACGCACGCCATCCATCTCAAATAACCGTTTGTACTGGCGCACCAGTGCGCTCTTCGGCTGAGTCAATATCTGGACCAGCGCATCCTCATCCAGCAGATCAAGAGCCACACATACCGGTACACGGCCGACAAATTCCGGAATTAAACCAAACTTGATCAAATCTTCCGGCAATGTCTGACGGAATAAATCGCCGATATTTGTCTCTTCTTCGCTCTGACGGATAGTGGAGTTAAATCCAATGCCCTTCTGGCCGATTCTGGACTGAATAATCTTTTCCAGTCCATCGAAAGCGCCTCCGCAAATAAAGAGAATATTTGTCGTATCAATCTGAATAAACTCCTGATGCGGATGTTTACGCCCGCCCTGAGGCGGTACAGAGGCTACCGTTCCCTCAAGAATTTTCAACAGCGCCTGCTGAACACCTTCGCCGGAAACATCTCTCGTAATCGAAACATTTTCAGACTTTCTGGTAATTTTATCAATCTCATCCACATAGATAATGCCGTATTCGGCCCGTTCCACATCGAAGTCCGCCGCCTGAAGAAGTTTAAGAAGAATATTCTCTACATCTTCACCGACATATCCGGCCTCGGTCAGGGCTGTCGCATCTGCAATAGCAAACGGTACATTCAACATCTTCGCCAGCGTCTGGGCAAGCAAAGTTTTACCTGAACCGGTCGGTCCGATCAAAAGTACATTCCTTTTCTGGAGTTCCACATCGGAATCACTATCTGCTATAATGCGTTTATAATGATTGTAGACAGCGACTGCCAGCGCCTTTTTCGCGTCATCCTGACCGATAATATAATCATCGAGAAACTCTTTGATTTCCATCGGCTTCATCAGACGGATGCCTTCGGCAATATCCTCTTCCTCTTCAAACTCTTCGGTAATAATTTCCGAGCAGATTCCAATGCATTCATCACAGATAAATGCATTCGGACCTGCAATTAATTTTCTGACCTGATCCTGGGTCTTATTGCAAAAAGAACATCTTGGAATCTTCTTGTCTTCCATACGTCCTGCCATTATGATACCTCCGGCCTTTCTATAAAATGTTATCTGCTGACAATGACTTTATCAACCAATCCATATTCTTTGGCTTCCTGGGCCGTCATGTAATTATCCCGTTCTGTATCCTTCGCAATGATCTCTAAAGGTTTTCCGGTATTGGCCGCAAGAATTTCATTCAAACGCTGACGTGTTTTTAAAATCTGTTCTGCGACAATATTGATCTCCGTAGCCTGTCCCTGAGCGCCGCCGGATGGCTGATGAATCATAATTGTGGAATTCGGCAGCGCCATGCGCTTGCCCTTCGTTCCGCCAGCCAGAAGAAAAGCTCCCATGCTGGCTGCCATACCCATACAGATCGTGGACACGTCACATTTGATATAATTCATCGTATCATAAATTGCCATACCCGCAGTCACGGAACCACCCGGGCTGTTGATATAAAGGCTGATGTCCTTTCCCGGATCTTCCGATTCTAAAAACAGTAACTGGGATACAATCAGATTTGCAGAAACATCGGTTACCTCTTCCCCAAGGAAAATAATTCGATCCTTTAAAAGTCTGGAAAAAATATCATAGGATCGCTCGCCTCTGCTTGTCTGTTCAACAACATAAGGTATTAAACTCAATTTTATTCCTCCTGTTATAAGTCAGGCTGATTATTTTTCTACTGCTGCGTCCGTAATCATTTCGAGCGCTTTCTGTGCGGACATATCATTTCTCATCAAATCTACATCCATGTAGCTTCTTACCTTGTCTGCTTCCATATTCCAGGATTCAGCAAGGCGCTGAATTTCAGCCTCAATTTCATCATCTGTAATTTCAATATTTTCTGCGGCAACAATGGCGTCCAGAACAAGACGGTTCTTAATATTCGCCAATGCCTGAGGTTTTAACTGCTCAGCAAGCTGCTGTGGTGTCATACCTGTATATTTGAAGTAAACATCCATGCTGAGACCCTGCGCTCCCAGTTCCTGAGCATACTGGTTCATCATATCATCTGTGCTCTTGCGAACCATAGCTTCCGGAATATCCATCTTCGCATTGCCTACAACAACATCCATGACTTTCTGCTGCTTTTCAGCCTTTGCTTCCTGAACTTTTTTCTCTGCCAGATTCTTCTTCAAATCTTCTTTATATTCTTCTAATGTGTCAAACTCAGAAACATCCTGTGCAAATTCATCATCTACAATCGGATAGTCTTTTGTTTTAACTTCATGTACTTTAACTTTGAATAAAGCTTCTTTTCCTGCCAGATCATCTGCATGATATGCTTCCGGGAAAGTTACATGAACATCCACATCCGCACCGGCGGAAGCGCCGACCAGCTGATCTTCAAATCCCGGGATAAAGGAACCGGAACCAAGGACAAGTCCATAGCCTTCTGCGGAACCGCCTTCAAATAATTCACCGTCTACGGAGCCTTCATAGTCGATCATCACTGTGTCGCCATTTTCAGCCGGACGATCTACAGTAACTTCTCTCGCGTTCTGTTCCTGAACTTTTTTGATTTCAGCTTCGATATCTTCTTCCGTAACTTCAGCGCTGACTTTTTCAATTTCAACGCCTTTATATTCTCCTAATTCAACGTCCGGTCTTAAAGCAACTTCTGCAGTGAAGATAAATGGTTTTCCTTTTTCAACCTGTACCACATCAATGCTTGGATAGGATGTGATATCCAGTCCGGACTCCTTTGCTGCCGCTTCATAAGCACCAGGAATCAGATCATTGGCGGCATCTTCATAGAAAATGCTTGCACCGTAAAGTTTTTCGATAATTGCCTGTGGTGCTTTACCTTTTCTGAAGCCCTGTACGGAAATCTGATTTTTATTTTTATTATAAGCCTTTTTCGTTGCAGCAACAAATTCCTCAGCAGCGACTTCAATGGTCAGTTTTGCCATATTGTTTTCTAACTTTTCTACCTGTACACTCATTGTATTTCTATTCCTCCTTAATTAGGCAAAATGCATGAGAGCATTTTTACGCACTCTAATCTATAGTATATAATATGGAAAGTCATATGTAAATAGGCGAATTTGAAAAAATTTAACAAGGAAAACAGTCCCCGGAAGCCGGCATTTGCATACCAGACCTTCAGAGACTGTTCTTACCTAACCCCAGATTTTAGTCAAAAGGTTATTTCTGACCAGACATCTGTTCTTCCTGTCTGCGGATCATCTGACGAACCATTTCACCGCCGATCGAACCTGCTTCTGCAGATGTTAAATCACCGTTGTAACCGCTCTTCAGATTTACGCCAAGTTCGCCTGCTACTTCCATTTTGAATTTATCCATAGCATCCTTTGCCTGTGGCACTTCCATACGGCTTCCATTAGAGCCTGTTCCTGTTGAATTAGACATATCTTTCACCTCCAAATGATTTTGAATAAGTACCGCTGACTTATTCTGATACTATTATCTGCCGACTTCAAAATTTTATGATGGAAATTTCTAGGCGGTTTGGATATACTAGAACCAAAGGGCGTTTACTGTTCTTTGAAAAACTTAAAGATAAAAAAGAAAGGAAAACTATATGGAAATTGAGAGAAAGTATTTGATCGACAAGCTGCCCTTCGATGTGACGGCTTATCCAAGTCATAAGATTGAGCAGGCCTATTTAAATACCGAACCGGTCGTTCGGGTTCGCCGTCAGGATGACTCCTATTACCTGACTTATAAGTCAAAAGGGCTTATGGCCCGGGAGGAATACAATCTGCCGCTGAATGCCGAGGCTTACGCCCATCTGCTTGGAAAAGCCGACGGAAATGTGCTGACAAAGACCCGGTATAAGATTCCCCTCGGTGACCATCTGACGATTGAAATCGATATATTTCACGAAAAATTTGAAGGTTTGATTCTGGCAGAGGTCGAATTTCCGACCATTGAAGAAGCGGAAAGTTTTCAACCGCCGGAATATTTTGGTAAGGATGTGACCTTTTCAACAGAGTATCACAACAGTACCCTGAGTCAAAAATAATTTACGGCTGCCATCGCATACCAACGGTTATAATTTTCGAAGCACCGTACACTGCATGGTAATATAACAGGCCAGGCCACCGATAAAATTTGAAATCGGTTCGGCCATAAACACACCGACCACGCCCAGACCGCCGATCCGCGGCAGGATAACTGTCAGCGGCGCCACAATAATGGCTTTTCTCAATATGGAAAAAAATACGGCCTGGGGCGCTTTGTTCAACGCCTTAAAGACGCATTGTCCGGTAAACTGGAATGCCATCATAAAGAAACCAAAAAAGTAAATATGCAATGATGGAACTGCCGCCGTGATCAATTCCGCATCCTGATTAAAAATTCGAATAAATAATTCAGGAAAAGCTGAAATCAAAACCCAGATGATGAACGAATAAGCAAAGCAGATCTGGGTCATAAACCGAATCGCCTTTTTCATCAGATCGTACTTCTGCGCGCCAAAATTATAGCTGATAATCGGCGAAGAGCCATCGGCCACGGCCATTACCGGTGTCTGTGCGATTTCCCGGATGGAATTGATCACCGTCATAACACTGATATAGAGATCTCCGCCATAGACGGAGAGCATAGCATTGCAGACAACTTGAACAAGACCGTTGGTAAAAGACATGACAAAGGTTGAAGTTCCCAACTTGGCAATTTCTGAAATGCAGTCCCACTCCGGCCGAAATCCCCGGAGATTTAAGGTCAGTTCCGCTTTTTTGCCAGTCAGGAATCTCAATACCCATATCGCCGAAAAAAGCTGCGAAATAATCGTCGCAATGGCCGCACCCTGAACGCCGAGATGAAATACAAAAATAAATATCGGATCCAGGATCAGATTGCTCACGGCGCCCAGCGTTACGGTTTTCATGCCGATTTTTGCAAATCCCTGGCTGTTAATATAAGGATTCATACCAAGGGAAATCATGACAAAAACAGTTCCCAGGAGATAAATGATCATATATCCGGCAGCATATGGATAGGTTGCGTCACTGGCTCCGAAGAGATACAGTATCGGTTTATGTAAAGCAATCCCTAAAATGGTGATACAAAATCCGGTCAGGATCAACATAAAAAAGGCGTTATTCATGACTTTCCGCGCGCCTTCCGTATCTTTCTTTCCCCGCGCTATGGAACATAGCGGCGCACCGCCCAGACCAAACAGATTCGCAAAAGCAGTGACCATCGTAATTACCGGAAAACACAGGCCCAGGCCGGCCAGCGCAATCATTCCCTCACCAGGAATCTTTCCGATATAAATCCGGTCTACGATATTATAAAGTAAATTAACAATCTGAGCCACCAACATCGGGGCTGCTACAGCTAACACATTGCGGCGGACATTTTCACCGCTGAAATCCACCTGTCCAGATGACATATGTACTGCACTTCCTATTCTTTTACATTTCCTTCCTATTGTACCATGATATCAGCAAAATAAAAATATGTGAACAACTAAAAAAATGAGGACAGCTTCCACTGTCCCCACTTTAAGTTTCCCTGAATTTTTACTGAGCTTCTGTCTCTGTTTCAGGAACTTCAGATTCCAGAATAGATTCTTCTTCACCAAGAATATTTTCGCTGTCAACCGACTTGGCCGCCAATGCTTCCTCAGGAATTTCAATACTGTCAACACTGTCAAAATCCACATAGTTCATAACAACAGAAAGGTTGTTAAATTTAACCGTAACACCTTCGGATTCAATACCTTCTCCGCTGTCAGACATCTCGATGCTCACCGATGCCGGAAGAATCGTATCTTTATAAATCTTCATTGTGACATTCGCCTGCATATTGGACCAATCCATATCGCCGACGCCTTCGGTCATGTTTTCCATGACACCCATGATTTCCTGGAACTCTTCTCCCGTGATCGTGGAGGTAAGTACATAAACTTCTCTGTCACCGATTTTTTCTGTTTCTTCTGCCAGAGTCATATCCTTTCCGTCTTCGGCGATGGCATACATATCCTGTATACTGCTTTCATCAATTCCAGTTTCACTCTTCATCCACTCGTTCATCATGCACATGTAAACAGTGGCTTTGTCATCTTCGACCTGGGAATACATATCCATGTCCATCGACAGGCCTAACAAGGACACATCCATAGTCCCCTTCATATGAACAATTTCCGGTTCTGCTGTATACTCAATCGTGCCTTGCATCCCCATATCCATATCCATGGCAACTCCCTGGGATGATACATTCATCGACATCTTCATATCCATATCACCCGTATAGGATTTCACCTTTTCCATATTCTCATTAACTTCTTTGACCAGGCTTTCCGCCGTAACCTCTTTTTTACCGCAGCCTCCAAATACCACAGCCGATAAAAGCATCACGCTGACCAAAAGCCATACAATTTTTTTTCTCATATCCCTTCTCCTCCTTCATGATATGAAGATATTTTATCATATTTTTGTATACAAATAAAGTAAATATCCATATTTTTTTGTCATTTACATACAAAAAGAGGCTATTGATCATAAATAACCCCTTTCATGTCTATCATAAATTCTCTTTAAACAGCATTTCTATTTTCTCCGCGGCTTCCGCCTCGTCCTCACCCTCGACAGTGACCCTAATCTCGTCCCCTTTTTTTATACAGAGTCCCATGACACTGAAAATCCGTTTTAAATCCCCCTGCTTTTTATCTTTGTGAATGTATATATCACTTTTAAATGTTCCTGCTGCTTTCACAAGGATTCCCGCCGGTCTGGCATGAATTCCCTGTTCATCCTGAATCACATATTTAAATTCTTTCATACACTTCTTCTCCTTTAATTTTCACTTACCGGTTTCTTTAGGATTCCCATCAAAAGGCCGCCGACAACAGATCCCGCTGCGATAGCAAAGATATATTGGAGCGGATGGATCACTGTCGGTATAACAAATATGCCGCCATGAGGCGCCCGCAGACCACAGCCAAAAATCATCGACAGAGCGCCTGTCACGGCCGATCCGATAACGCATGAAGGAATGACCCTCAGCGGGTCTGCCGCGGCATAAGGAATCGCTCCTTCCGAAATAAATGACAGCCCCATGATATAATTCACATAGGCCGACTGCCGATCCTTTTTTGTGAAACGGTTTTTGAAAACTGTCGCACAAAGTGCTACGGCAATTGGCGGCCCCATCCCGCCGGCCATGACCGCCGCCATAATATCAAAACCATCACTGGCTAAGGACGCTGTACCAAAAACATAGGCCGCTTTATTGAAGGGTCCGCCCATATCAATGGACATCATGCCGCCGAGGACCGCACCTAAAAGGACTTTGCTGGTCCCTCCCATGGAGGCCAGCGCCTGATTCATCCCCGTATTAATGGCTCCGACAATCGGGTTAATGAGCACCATAACAAATCCCATAATGCCGATACCGGCCACCGGATAAATAAGCATTGGCTTCATGCCTTCCAGGCTTTTCGGCAATCCGGCACACAGCTTCTGAAGCCCCAGAACAATGTATCCCGCCAGAAAACCGGCTAAAAGCGCCCCCAGAAAACCAGAACTGATCGGCACTGCCTCTCCGTAGTGCATCATATTACCAAAAGTATATCCTGCGTTCGCCACAGCGCCGCCGACAAAACCGACAGCCAATCCGGGTCGGTCTGCAATGCTCATGGCAATATAGCCGGACAGAATCGGCAGCATAAAGCCAAATGCCTGACCGCCAATGGTTTTAAAAAAAGCAGCGACCGGTGTGTTCATTCCGAAATTTGCCGGATCAATCTGATAATCGTCCAGTAAAAAGGCCAGCGCGATCAATATACCACCGCCGATAACAAAAGGTAGCATGTGAGATACACCATTCATCAAATGTTTATAAATACCATGTCCGACGCCCTCCCGGTCCTCTTCCCGGTCGCCATTCTGATTTTGGTGGTGATATACCGGCACCTGGCCGCCCATGGCTCTTTCAATCAATTCTCCTGGCTTATGAATACCGTCCGAAACCCGGGTCTGAATCACCGGCTTGCCTTCAAAACGGGCCATCTCAACGTTTTTATCCGCTGCAATAATAATACAATCCGCCGCTGCGATCTCATCACGGGTCAACACATTTTTTACGCCGCCGGAACCATTCGTCTCAACTTTAATCCGATATCCCATTTTCCGTGCCTGCTGTTCCAGAGCCTCCTGAGCCATATAAGTGTGAGCAATTCCTGTCGGGCAGGCCGTAACTGCTAAAATCTGATATCCGGACATTTTCTGGTCCGACAGCGCCTGTCCCTGTGCTGCTGCGGGCGCTCCTTCGGAAATTTTATCTTCTCTGGCAAATTTCTCTTTCTCTGCCACATCTATGACCTTTAAAAAAGCCTCCGGTGACTTGGCATGAAGCAGATGTTCACGAAACCGCTGGTCCATCAGCAGCATAGATAAACGGCTCAACACTTCCAGATGCACATTATCTTTTGTATCCGGCGCTCCAATCATAAACCCCAGCCGCACCGGCTGCCCATCCAGGGAATCAAATTCCACCCCCTCCGAAAAGGTCATAGCCGCCAGGCCGGGACTTAAAACGGCATCTGTCTTTGCATGGGGGATTGCAACCCCTTCCCCTATTCCCGTTGTTCCTTCCGCTTCTCTTTTCAGTACTGCCTGTTTATAAGCTTTGACATCGGACAGATGGCCGCCCTTTTCCATTAAAGATACCATATAATCGATGACATCCATTTTCCCCGAAGCTTTTCCACTTAAACAAATGCTGTCTCTTCTCAGCAAGTCCACAATTTTCATGCCGCATCCTCCCGTCATTTAAAGGTCTTTTCCAATACTTCCATCGTTTCCTCTCGTGTTGCCAGAAATTCTGAAAATGCACTGGCGCTTCCTGCCGCCATCCCCATATGCAGCTTTGCGCGGCATATGGGGCGG
>OGYI01001673.1_pt1 | contig 20315 bp, 15 predicted proteins | sample 1576521 | NCBI WGS metagenome assembly OGYI01 (sample SAMEA3541484, study PRJEB24748) | human gut metagenome | biome: human gut; feature: human-associated habitat; material: faeces | place: China | collected 2012
TGGATGGGCGACATCTGGGGGCAGAGAAGGGTATATGTCTTCTTCATCTCTTTGGTAAAATACACCCGGTTATAGGCGCTGGAAACCACCTTGTGCTCATAATGCTTCTGGTCCCGGACCTTCAGGGCCGCAATCAGGGAGCGGATACGGATACGGGCAGCGCCCAGGTTATTTACCTCATCAATCTTAAGCACGGTATATATCTTGCCGGAACGGGTCAGGATATCGGCCACCTGGTCCGTGGTCACGGCGTCCAGGCCGCAGCCAAAGGAGTTGAGCTGGATTAAATCCAGGTCATCCCTGGTTTTAACAAAGCTGGCCGCGGCATAGAGGCGGGAGTGGTACATCCACTGGTCGGTTACCACCAGGGGCCGTTCCACCTTGCCCAGGTGGGAGATGGAATCCTCTGTGAGGACCGCAAAGCCATAAGAGGTAATCAGCTCCGGGATACCGTGGTGGATTTCCGAGTCCACATGATAGGGCCTGCCTGCCAGCACGATGCCCCGCTTATTGTTCTTCTCCATCCATGCCAGTGTTTCCCCGCCCTTGGCCTCCATGTCGCGGCGGGAAGCCAGAAGCTCCTGCCATGCTGCGTGGGCAGCCATTTTTACCTCGTCTGCAGGAATCTGATGGTTCGTGGCAAATTCCCTTACCAGGGCCTGGGTCAGGATCTCCTCATTGGTAAAGGCCATGAAGGGGTTGACAAACCTTACCCGTTCTTCCGCCAGCTCCTCCACGTTGTTCTTGATGTTCTCAGCATAGGACGTGACCATGGGGCAGTTGTAATGGTTGCCTGCATCCGGGCTTTCATTGCGCTCATACGGAATACAGGGATAGAAAATGAATTTAATGCCCTGCTTGATGAGCCATGATATATGTCCGTGGACCAGCTTGGCCGGATAACACTCCGATTCACTGGGAATGGATTCAATTCCCAGCTCATAGAGCTGCCTGGAGGACTGGGGTGAGAGCGCCACATGGTAGCGCAGCTTCTTAAAGAAAACCGCCCAGAAGGGGAAATTCTCAAACATGTTGAGGACCCTTGGTATTCCCACCGTGCCCCGGTCCGCCTGGTCCAGGGGAAGGGGGTCATAGTCAAACATGCGGTGGTACTTATAGTCAAAGAGGTTGGGAATCTCCTTCTTGGCCTTCTCAAGCCCAAGGCCCCGCTCGCAGCGGTTGCCCGAGATAAAGCGGCGTCCGCTTCCAAACTGGTTGATGGTGAGCACGCAGTGGTTATTGCAGCCCTTGCACCGGGTCATGGAGGTGGTATACTTGAGGGCAATGATTTTATCCAGGGACAGCATGGATGTTTCCGCCTCCCCGTTCATGTGGTAGCGTTCCCTGGCAATCAGGGCCGCGCCAAAGGCTCCCATAATGCCTGCGATGTCTGGGCGTACTGCCTGGCATCCTGATATTTTCTCAAAACTCCTGAGCACGGCGTCATTGTAAAAGGTGCCGCCCTGGACCACCACATGGTTTCCCAGGTCAGAGGCATTGGTAATCTTGATTACCTTAAACAGGGCATTCTTGATGACGGAATAAGCCAGGCCCGCGGAAATGTCAGCCACCGTGGCCCCTTCCTTCTGGGCCTGTTTTACGTTGGAGTTCATGAACACGGTGCAGCGCGTGCCCAGGTCGACGGGGCGCTGCGCATGTACCGCCGCCTCGAGGAAACGGTCGAGGCGCACGTTCATGGACCACGCCATGCCGCTGAGCAACGCACCGCATCCGCTCGAGCAGGCCTCGTTCAGCACGATGTCGTCCACCGCGCCGTCGCGCAGCCACACGCACTTGATGTCCTGCCCGCCGATGTCCAGGATGAAGTCGGCGTCGGGCACCAGCTCGCGCGCCGCGCGCACGTGCGCCACCGTCTCCACCTCGCCCGAGTCGAGGGCGAACGCCCGCTTCAGCAGCTCCTCGCCGTAGCCCGTCACGCACGCGTGCGCCACCTCCACCGCCAGCGTGCCGTCGTGGCGCAGCGGCAGGTGCTTCCACAGGTCTACGAGCATCGCCTGGGCTGCCTCTACCACGCTGCCGGCCGAGCGCTCGTAGTACGTTCGCAGCACGCGGCCCTGTTCGTCCACCAGCACGTACTTGATGGCCTCGGAACCCGAGTCTATCCCCAAGAACACGCGCCCCTCGGCGCTGCTCAAGTCGGCCCGCGGCGCCGAGAGGGCGGCATGGCGCCGCACGAACGCATCGTGCTCGGCATCCGTGGCGAACAACGCGGGCAGGCGCTCCAGCGTGGCGCCCCGGTCCCAGGGTACGGACTCCAGCCTCCCGATGAGCTCCCCGAGCCCATACGGCACGCTGTCCCACGCCTCGAACGCAGCGCCCTCGGACACGAAGAGGTGGCCGTCGGGCGGCACTTCCAGGTGCGCGTCGTCCAGCCCCAGACGCAGCCTGAACCGTTCGCGCAGAGCCGAAAGGAAGTGCAGGGGCCCTCCCAGCAGGGCCACGCTTCCGGAAATGGGCCGCCCGCAAGCCAGGCCGGCGATGCACTGGGCCGCCACGGCATCGAACACGGATCCCGCGATGTCCTCCTTCGGCACACCCTCGTTCAGCAGGGGGCGAACGTCCATCTGCGCGAACACGGCGCAGCGCGAGGCGATGGCGTGGACGGTGCGACAGCCGTGCGCGCAGTAGTTCAACGCCTCCGCGTTCATGTCCAGCATGCCGGCGATGGTGTCGATGAAGCCGCCGGTGCCTCCTGCGCAGGTGCTGTTCATGCGCAGTTCCTCCCCGCCAGTGAGGAACAGGATCTTCGAGTCCTCCCCGCCTATCTCGATAGCCACATCCACCTGAGGGATGCGCCGCTCGACGGCCGTGCGCGCGGCGACGACCTCCTGGGCGAACGGCAAGTCCAGCAGGTCGGCGAACTGCATGCCTGCCGACCCCGTGACGCCTATCGTCATCCGCTCGTCCGGGAAGCGCATCCGCGCCCGCGCAAGCGTGTAGCCAAGCGTCTCCCTCACGTTCGACAGATGGCGCTCGTACGAGTCGTAGAGCAGCTCCCAGTCGTCATCGAGCACGACGAGCTTCACGGTCTTCGAGCCTATGTCCACGCCGGCGTGCAGCATGTCCGCCTCCCTCCCCTCGTCGGGCGCCGCACGCTACGGCTGCGCCGGCTCGTCCCACGGGTACACCGGTGCGGGGCGCTCCTCCCGCCGTGCCTTCGCGGCAGCCGCCAATTCCAAGATGCGCGCGTGCTCCGCTTTCTTCTGGTCCAGGTACGCCTGCTTGGCACGCTCGCGCATGACGTCGGTGATGGGCTCTCCACAGGCCGGGCACGCGTCATCAAGCAGGTTGATCGCACCGCCGCATGCGGCGCACACGCCATGCTTGTCGTAGCACTTGCCGCAACGCGAGCAATCGGTGCACGCGAACGTCATATTCAACCATCTCCTTGGCATCCTCCGAAAACGAACGGTTGCCGGCACGACAGCAACGCCGTGCCGGCAACGAAAGCAACGGTGGCCGCCCGCGGGGGGATGCGGTCGGCCACCGCCGAGAGCATGGCGCTACCGGTACAGCGCCAAATGCCCGTCGGTCTGGTCGGCCAGCTGCTTCATCTCCTCGAGCTCGCCCACGTGCAGTGCCTTCGAGATGCAGATGGCCGCGCACGGTGCGTTGCCCTCTTCCTTCTCGAGGCAGTTCGCGCACTTGTCCAAGCGGTAGGCGTACGGCGACATGAACATCTCATGACGTCCGTCCACCACGTCGGGCTTGCCCAGGAAACAGCGCATGTACGTCTCCGTCACGGGCAGCTGGTAGTAGTCCTGGCACGCGAGCTGGCAAGCGGAGCAGCCCACGCAGTAGTCGAGCTCGACGAGCACGCCGATTTTCTTAGCCATGGTTTCTTCCCTTCGTTATCGTCGGTTTTCTCATGAAGTCAGGCTATTCGCTGAACTTGCTGACCTTGCACAGGCTGCTGCGCATGGGGGCGGCGCCGAAACCGGGGTCGGAGCCTTCCGCCGTGGTAAGCACGTTCGGGTTGGCCTGGTCCCAGTCGAAGCCGGGCAGGTTCAGCTCCTTGCAGGCGTGCTTGTAGTTCGGGCGGCACATGCTCACCGCGCCCTTGATGACGCCCTTGGAGATGCGGGCCTTCGCCTTGATCTTGCCGCGCAGGCTCTCCACCCACAGCCATTCTCCCTCGGAGATCTGGCGCTCGCGGGCATCCTCCTCGTTCAGCTCGATGTAGGGCCACGGCTCCAGGATGCGCTGGTGGGCGATGTTCGTCCACGCGGAGTGGTAGAAGGCGTAGTCGCGCGCGCCCGTGGTCAGGCACAGGTCGTATTCTTTGTACAGCTCGGGCGTGGAGTACGGGCTCTCGAACGGCTCGTTGTAGCTGGGCAGCGGCGAGTCGTAGCCATAGGACGGCATCTGCTCGGAGTACACCTCGATGCGCATCGTGGGCGTCTGGAACTTCACGAGGCCCTTCTCATGCTGCCGCGTCGTGCGGCTCTCGCCGCCGTACTCGATGAAGTATCCCTGCTTCGCCGCCACCTCGTAGTCGGTGATAGGCTCCTTGCCGTTGGGGATCAGATGGAACTCGTTCAGACGCCACAGCTGCATCTCCTCGGAGCTCTCCCACGGCCACAGCTCCGGGTCGAAGCGCTTGCCCAGGTTGCGCATGAAGTCCCAGTCGTCCCACGCCTCGCCGGGGGCCTTCACGGCCTTCTGCGGGATATTGAACGGGCACGGCTCGGGATACAGCTCCTCGTCGAAGTTGCCCACGCGCTCGGACCAGTGCGCGGCCGGCAGCACGATGTCGGCCAGCTCGGCGCCCGGCGTCATGAAGTAGTCCATGTTCACGTTGAGCTCCAGCACGTCGGACATGAGCGCCTCGTGGATCTTCGTGGCGTTCTCGAAGCAGCCCAGCGGGTCGTTTGCCACCGAGATCATGACCTTCACGGGCCAAGGCTGGCCGGTGAGCATGGCGTCCCACACGTCGTTCGGGATGTTGGCGTTGCCGTACACTTGGGTGTACATGGGATGCTTGTCATAACCCAGGCGCAGCTTCGGAGGCACGCGGTCGTAGGCCGTGATCTTCGGGTCGAGCATGAACTCCCAGAACGTGTTGAAGTAGATGCCGCCCTTGTCGTCCAGCGGCGGGTTCAGCAGCAGCTGCAGGATGGTGATGGCGCGGCCGGACTGCAGCGCGTTCGACGTCATCATGCAGGCACCCAGGTACGCGGTGAGCAGCGAGGGCTTGTCATCAGTCGGGTTCGTGATGATGTCGAACATCTCCAGGATCTTCTCCACCGGGGCCCACGTGACGGCCGACACCTTCTCGGGCGTCCAGGCGGCCACCTCGTCCTTGTACGTCTCGAGGCCGGTCTTGCACATCTTGGTGCTGCCGTCCTTGAGCGTGACCTCGAAGGCGCCCATGAGCGAGGGCTTCACGCCCGCGCGGTCGAAGTCCTCGGTCTCGGGACGCCAGATAGCCGGGGCGTCGGCGGTCTTGTCCCACACCACGTAGTGCTCGTCGGACCCGCCTTCCACCAGGTCGGACTCGCGCATCATCATGCGGGCCTCGTTGTCCACGAGGAACGGGGCGTTCGTCCACGTGGTAAGCATCTCCTCGGCGGCCAGGAACTTGCCGCTCTGGAACATGAGGTTCGTCAGACCCAGCGCCAGCGCGCCGTCGGTGCCGGGTCGCACGGGCACCCACAGGTCGGCTTTCGCGGCGATGTCGCGGAACACGGGGTCCACCACTACCACGCGCGATCCGTTGCGCTTCGCATCCATGATGCGCAGGCCGCTGTACTGGCGCGAGCGGATGGGGTTCGTGCCCCACATGACGATGGAGCCGGCGTTGCGGTAATCGCACGCCTCATGCGGGTGGAACATGCGCCCGTAGGTCACGTGCGTCTGGGCCAGGTTCGGCAGCAGGCACACGTGCGTGGGCCACACCTTGCCGCCGCCGTTCCACGTGTTGTTCAGGCGGTCCAGGAAGTGGTTCGAGCCACGGCCCGTGCCCTGCGAGATGATGACCGACTGCGGGCCGTACTCCTCGATGGTCTCGCGGATCTTCTTCTCGATGATGTCGAGCGCCTCGTCCCAGGTAATGCGCTCCCACTTGCCCTCGCCGCGCTTGCCGGCGCGCTTCAGGGGGTACTTGAGGCGGTCGGGATGCGCGTGGATCTCCTGGGCCGAGAACGCCTTGACGCACAGGATGCCGTCGTTCACCGGATTGTTCTTATCGCCCTCCACGCGCACGATCTCGTCGTTGTCGTTGACCGTGAGGATGACGCCGCACTTGGAATGGCAGTCGAAACAGACGGTCCTGACTTTCTTCTCCATGATTACCTCCGTATCGTTTCTCTTGTCTCTTCACGCTCGTCCGCTTTCCCGGACAAGCGAGCTAGAACTTCTTGTCCTTCGTCTCGGGCCCGAACAGGAACACGAGCAGGCCGGGAATGATGACCATGGCGGCGGCGATGTACATGGTCACGTACACCCCGAAGCTGGTCATGACGCCGGCCAGCACAATGGGGCCGACGATGGAGCCCATGCGCCCCCACGAGGTAGCCAGGCCGTTGCCCGTCGTGCGGATGGCCGTCTCGTACAGCTCGGGCGTGTAGAGCGCCATCATCATGGCGTTCAGGTACTTGCCGAACTGGTAGAGGATGCCCGTGACGATGAGCATGACGAGCGTGGTGGACGCGCCGTAGGCGATGCCGAAGATGGACGTGCACAACCCGGCGATGAGGAACGTCTTCTTGCGCCCGAACTTCTTGGCCGACCAGCTGGCGAAGAACCATGCCGGGATGCCGCCCAAGATGCCGATGGTCACGAACCCGGTGGACTGAACCACGTCGAAGCCCTTCTCGATGAGGATGGTGGTGAGCCACGTGGTCAGGCCGTAGTCGCTGAACATGGAGATGAACCACACGAAGAAGCACAGCACGGTGACCTTCAGGTACTTCGACTTGAACAGGTCCTTGAACGACATTTTCCCATCGGAGCGCACGACGACCTCGACCGGTGGAAGCTCCTTGTGCCGCGCGATGGCCTCCTGCTCGAACTTCGCGCAGATGGCATCGGCCTCCTCATAGCGTCCCTTCGCCTCCAGCCACAGCGGCGACTCGGGGCAGATCTTGATGATGCCGATGACGAAGAACGCCGGCAGCGCCTCGGCCAGGTACACGCCGCGCCAATCGAAGTGCGGCAGGATGAGCACGGTGAGCACGCCCGCCACGGCGAACCCGACCGGCGTCATAAGCTGGTAGAGCGTCATGAACTTTGGACGGTCCTTGCCCGACACGATCTCGCTCAGGTAGCTCAAGGCCACCGGGAACTGCGCCCCCAGACCCAGGCCCAGCACGAAGCGCATGGCGAACAGGTAGTAGACGTTGGGCGAGAACACGAGCGCGAACCCGGCGACGCCCCAGATGAGCATCGAGGCAACGATGGTCTTCTTGCGGCCCACCTTGTCGGCTATGCGGCCGGCGGCGATGGCGCCGAAGAACATGCCGAGGAAGCAGATGGACGAGTAATACCCGCCCGTCGTGGCGTCCATGCCGAAATACTCGCGGATGGTCGGCATCAGGAAGCTGGTGCCTCCCAGGTCGATGGTCTCGGCGAACCAGCCCATGAGCACGAAGAAGATGATAAGCGCCGTATGCGGCGAGGTCGGAATGCGGTTCATGCGATCGGCGACCGAAACGCGCCCGTCCTGCCCGCTACGCTCGCTCCCCTTGGCCGCGGGCGGTGCGGATCCTCCGGCGGCGACGGCATCTGCCATACGATCAACCTCCTTAAAGAATTGGATCTCCCCTTTGCCTCACCGCGCTGGCGGTGCGGCCGAATCGGAGCGGATGCGCGCCTTCCCCCTTCCCCGCTCAATCCGCGTCAACCTTGTGCCACCCAAGATACGCGGCGTCCCGGCGGCGGTCGATCAATGGCTCGTTGCAACGGTTAAACGAATTGGCAGGGTGCTCGTACCGGAACATAAAACGCTATGACCTCGGTAAACGAGGTCTCTGGCAGGATTTCCTGCAAAGTCTATCCGTAGGGCAGGAGCTCTGCCCTTGCCCTACGGGACAGCCTCCATGGCGAACCTGCGTTTCGGGCTTTCGGCGCAACCCTTCCGCGCTACACTAGCTCGTAGGTGTCCAGGTAACGCGGCTGCAGGTTCTTCTCGGCAACCGTCTTCCTTATGTGGCGGATCACGGCGTCCACGTGTTCCCGGGAACGGTTCTCCGGCGTGGAGAGCAACCCGAACTCCGTGCTGAAGAAGCCCTCGGTGGGCTTGGTCACCACGCGGTCCGGCAGCGTGCGCAGGCCCTCGACCAGCTTCGGTGCAAAGCCCACCGCCTGATGCTCCATGATCTGCACGAAGATGATGGCTCCGGCGTTCGTGACCGTCTTCACGTTGTCCTCGAGGATGTAGTCGTCGAGCGCATCGCCCAGCACGGTGTCCTTGTAGCGTGCCACCGGGTAAGGGTCCACGTCGCGCGGGCGCACCGCGTCGCGCCGGGCCAACGGCGAGAACGACGACACCATCGCCACAAGCGGCGATGTGAACAGCGGCTCGTACACCATGCCGCCGTCCTCCACGAGCTCGTCCACGTAGCTGCGGTACTTCTCCGTCATGGGCAGCGATATGATGCCGAACGACTCCTCTTGGTCGCGCGACAGGATATGCGGCACGATGCGGTAGAGGTTCGACTCGTTGAGCTTCACCTCGAACGGGAACTGGCCCGGCCGCTGCAGGTTCAGCAGCGAGATGAGGTACTGGGACACGCAGGATGTCACCGTGATGCGCACGAGGCCCTTCGACGGCGCCATGTCGGCCAGCTTGTACTCGGTGAGCGATCCCTTCGCCTCGTCGTACAGCTCCACGATGGCGTCGATGCGGCGGCTGAGCTCCTCGCCGGCAGGCGTGAGCGATATCAGGTTGTTCTGGTAGGTCATGAGCGTGACGCCGAAGTCTTTCTCCAACTGGTGCAGGGCCCGGCTCAGCCCTTGCGGCGTCATGAAGTAGTGGGCGGCCGTCTTGGAGATCGACAGCGTGCGCGAGAAATCCTTGAAGTAGTACAGGTACTCGATATGCATTGCGACCACACCTTCTCGTCTTCCCCTGAAACGTATGTGTGCAGCGCTCAGACGCGACGGCCCTCGGATAGCCTCCCCAGTCTACCCGAGGTTCGTCGCACCGGCAATTTCCTGAGAAGCGGCGTCAAGATAACGCCCGTTGGCCGGGAGAGCCGCTTCTGCGCATCCGACGTGCGGTTACGCTTGGGGAGCGGAGGGCGGCCCCGAAGGCTTGGGCGCCGTGGGCGCGCCCGGCGTGGCAGGCATCTTCTGCCCCGGCATGGCAGGCGCCGCAGGCTCGTCGGCCGGCGGCAGCGGCTCCTTGCAGAACGGGCAGGTCACCGGTCGGAAGTTAGGCGACACGATCTTCTTCCCGCAGGCCGGGCAGATTAGCGGTCCCGAGGTCGTATCAGGTGGTCTAAAGCACATGGCAGTCCCCTTTCCCCCTCGCGTAGATGCGAGGAACGTCGTTCGACGTTTTCACTATAGAAAAATGCCGACAAGGGGACAAACAACGAACGATCCCACTCCCCTCAACCGTTCGTTGCGACGGTGGAGCAGGATAGCACGGTGCTGGAAAGGAATTTGGACTGCGATGGTAGAATCGGGCGGATCTTGCGGCCGCCCCTCGTCGACGAAGGTTGAGAATCCTGCCATGAAAACGAGATTTTGGCGCGCATCTTTGCTTGCGATCGCCAAAGAGGAAAGGGGATGCCCTGCCCGTCCGCCGCCGCGCCTTAGTACTCGCGCTTTGCGCCGCCTATCAGCACGAGCGTGACCTTCGTTCCCACGCCCAGCTCGCTCTCCACTTCCATGTGGGTGTCGGAGCCGAAGTAGCCGCAGATGCGGTCATGGACATTCTTCACGGCGATGCCGCACCCGGTGGACGATTCGGGGTGCAGGATGTTCAGGCGCGCTTCCTCGGTCATGCCCACGCCGTCGTCCGCCACGCACACGATAACGTCGTCGCCTTTCACCTGGCCCGTCACGCTGATGGTGAGCTTGCCTTCCGACGGCATGGCATGGCGCACGGCGTTCTCCACGAGCGGCTGGATAAGGAAGGGCGGCACCATCATGTCGTCGACGTCCGGCTCGATGTCCACTTCCATGGCTACCCGGTCCTCGCCGAAACGCGCGATCTCGAACGTAAAGTAGCGCTTCGTCTGCTCCATCTCGCGCGCGAACAAGATGAGGTCGGTTGAGTCTTCCAACGTGCGGCGGTAGAACACGGCGAACTCGCGCAGTAGGATGCGCGCCTTCTCGGGATTCGTGCGGATGAGCGAGGCGATGGTGTTGATGGTGTTGAATAGGAAATGCGGGTTGATCTGGCTCTGCAGCGCCTTCAGCTCCATGCTGGTGGCCAGCTTCGTCTGCTCCTCCAACGCCGAAGCCGCCATCTGGGTGGACAAAAGCTGGCCGAAACCCTCGGCGATGGACTTCTGCGTCTCGGAGATATGACGAGCCCGGCGGTAGTAGAACTTCAGCGTGCCCTCCACCGTGCGGCCCACCACCAACGGGACGATGATGGCGGCCTGGATGGTGGACGAGCCGGATGGGAAGCCGATCTCCTCCGGCGTGAACAAGATACGACCACGCCCATCGGAGAGCGTCGCATGGGTTGCGTGCGTGCGGATAACGCTGCCGGAGGGGTTGTCGGCCTCCTCGTAGCCGGCGTAGCCTAGGATATGGTCCTTGTCGGTCACTGCCACGGCAATGGCCGCCGTCGAGGGCAGCAGCAGCTGGCAGATGCGCTGTGCAGCCTCGCTGGTCATCCCCTCCTTCATGCAGTCGAGCGTTTGGCTGGCCAGGCGCAGCATGGCATCGGACTGGCGCGCGCGCACGGAATCGGGGTCCATGAGCAGCCGTATGACGATGACGAGCGAGAGGGGGAACACGATGCCTGCCACGATGAGCACGGCGATGCTGCGGTACGGCGACACGGACGACCAGATGAGCACGAGGCCCGACAGCACCGCTACGGTGAACATGAACATCTCGAGCGTGAAGAAACGGGGCAGGGCGGTCTTCTCCGTCGTTTCCTGTTGCACCTGCTGCAAGGCGAACCTCCTCGTCGTGTCTGAAGGCACCATCCTACCAGCATCCGGCGTGCAATGCACGCCCGTTTGTCAGAGCACCCCCACCTCGTTCAGCACGAGCACGACTGCGGCCACGATGAGGAAGCCGCCGAAGATGAAGCGCAGCGTGCGCTCGGGCACGAGGCGCACGAGGCGGGCGCCGACCACGGCGCCGGGGATGGAGCCCACAGCCACCGCGATGCCGGCCATATAGTCGATATTGCCGAGCAGCCCCTGCTCGATGGTGCCCGGAATGGCCAGCAGCATGACGGCGATGAGCGACGTGCCCGACGCCTGCTTCATGGAGATGCCCACGAGCGACAGCATGAGCGGCACCATGATGAACCCGCCTCCCACGCCCACGTACCCGGACGCCAGGCCGGCGCCCAGGCCGATAGCGGCGCCGATGGCCAGCTGCTTGCGCGAGAGCTTGGGGAACGACTTGCCCGTGTCCGCAGCGATCGCCGACGCGCCGGCCGGCACATCCGGTTCCGCGTCGTCGTTCGCCGCGGCGTCGCCCGCTTGCTCCACGGCGGCCTCCACGGGGGTCTCGCCCGCAGGCTCCGCATGAGCGGGCGCCGCGGAGCGGGCGGGTTTCATCTTCCACGCCTTCCGCAGCATGTTCACCGCCGAGTAGCCGATGATGAGCGCGGCCGCCAGCATGACCATCCAGGCCGGGGATATGGTGGCAAGCCATACGCCAATGGGCGAGGTGCAGGCACCGCCCAGACCGGCCGCCAGGCCGAGGGACGGCACGCATGTCTTGTGCCGCACGTGCGACACGGCTCCCGAAACGGAGGTGGGGATGATGGTGAAAAGCGATGTGGCCGTGGACATGATGGGGCTCATGCCGAACGCCAGGCGGAATATCGGCACGAGAACCGTGCCACCGCCGATTCCCAGCATGCCCGAGAGAATACCGATGCCGATGCCCACAAGGGCGGGTATCACGAGCGAAGTGAAGATGTCCATGGGCGCGCCTGCCAGTCCCTTCCCCGATCAACGATATGTCCGCGACCCAGTTTAACGGAAACGGCGCTGCACGCACGTTAAAGGCGCGTCAATTCCGCAAGCGTCAGGCATGCGTTGCCCAACGTTGCCGCCGCGTCGCCGACGGGCGGCCCCGGAGGATGCGGCAGCTTGCTGAACCTACGCGCAGGCAGGTCGCCGCACGCGCTCGACTTGCAGCAAGCCGCTCTGGCGGTTGCCCGAGCGGCGATGGTCCGGCACCCGCCGCGCTTCCGGCAGCTCGAGCGCTACTCGGCGATGTTGAGTCGGATCTCGCTCGTCACGCCGGGGTCGATGCCGGCCGCCTGAGCAGCCACTGCCGCCGCTTGGCGCGGGGAGTCCACGCCCAGCTGTCGTTGCGCGGCCGACTGGATGAGCGCCGTGCGCAGGATCTGGTCGTTCTCCATGCGCGCCATGAGCTCGGGCCATACGAACTGGAACTCGAAGTACTTCGAGCAGTTGCGCTGCGCGTACGTGGTGGCCTCTCCCGTCGCAGCCTTCGCGGCGCGGCGATAGGCCTTCTTGTCGGGGCGCGCCAGGCTGCGCAAAAACGCCGTCAGGCGGATGCGTCGCGTGATGCCCGGCTCCAGGAACGGCCCCGGATACGGCTCGAGCGAGGAGGGCTTCACCTGCAAGAGGTCGATCTGCGTGCGGCTGTACTCCATCTTGCGGAACTCGTAGAGCCAGCGGAAGATATCCTGGCGGAAGCGCGTGCCCTCGCTCTCGGTCTCGGGCGGCAGGTGGCGCAGGCTCCACTGGTTGTCCAGCCAGATGTCCGATCCGTACATGCGCAGGTCCAGCATGTAATCCAGATCCTCGCCGCGCGCGATCCACGGGTCGAACGACAGGCGCTTGAACGCCTCTTTGTGCAGCGCCAGGCAGCCGCCGCACACGTGGTTCGAGCGTGAAAGGCGCGGGCCGCGCATGGCCTTCGTCATCATCTTGTTGAACGCCTTGCCCTGCTGCCAGAAGTGGTTGTACCACTTGTCCTGGCTCTTCGAGAGGTACGTGCCCTCGGAGTTGAAGTAGAAGCCCGTCTTGGCCAGGATGGGGATGCCCTTCTTCGTGAGCTTGCCCAGGCCGTACATGGCCTTCTGCAGGAAGTCGGCGTCGTCGACCACCTCGTCGTCGTCCAGGAACACCACCGAGTCGAAGCCGAGCGTGTTCGCCACCACGAGACCCAGGTTACGGATGGCGCCGTAGCCGGACAGGCCGATCTCCTTCTGAAGCTTGCCCAGGCCCAGCTGCTCCATGCGCTGCTGGATGAGCGCGAGCTCGGGCGCTCCCACCACGGCCACGTTGAGAGAAGGGTACTGCGATACCTGCGTCTGCACCTTCTCGGCCGCCTGGTTCTCGATGGACGGCTCGCTCACCACCAGCACCACGATCTGACCGATGCCGCGCACCTTCTGCAGCGAGTGCAGCAGGCGCGGCAGCTCGCCCGGGGCCGAGATGGGCGTGGCGTGGTCGTAGGTAGTCAAAACGCCGCCGCCTTCTTTGCGGCGACGGGCAGAGACGAAGGTCGGTATGACGATAACCGGGTTCATGCGCTTCCTTTGAAATCGGCGAGCCGACGGTCCCCTTCGACCGCCCTCAAAACTGATCTATTGTACCGCGCGGCCCGCGCTTTGGCCCTGCACCCTTTTGATTACACCGAATTTGCGAAGGGGACGCGAACGCACCATCCCGGCCAGTGCATGCTCGGAAAGGCGCGCCGCCTGTGGAGCGGCCGCCGGCGCCGCCGATACGCCCATCCGGGCACCGAGGGCGAAAGCGGCCCGGAGGGGCGCGATCGGGGGAGGTACGCCTACGACGCCTTCGCCGGCTGCTTCACCACACGGAAGCGCTTGAGCGCCGAAAGCAGCGGCAAACCCAGCACGTACATGACCAGCGCCTCGCCGATGCCGGTGGCTACCAAGCCGAACAGGTACATGGGCACGTAGGCGCCGTCCAACGCGATGCTCGTGAACGGGATGGTGTAGAAGCCCAAGCCCTGCAGCAAGAGCGGCAGGTACACGGGCACGATCACCGCGTTCGCGATCACCGGCCCGAGCAGCGCGAGCTTCGGACGCTCGCGCATCTTCCAACACCACAGCGCGCCCAGGAACGTGGCCAGGCTGCCGAACACCACGTCCAGCAAGCCGAGCGCCCCCGTTCCGTTCACGGCCAGCGCGATGAGGTTCGCCACGATGCAGCCCACCGTGAGCCCCGGCACGGCCGCCGGCGTGAGCACGGCCAGCACGCACACCGCCTCCGATATGCGGAACTGGACCGGCCCCCATGCCAGCCCCTGCAAAAGCAGCAACGCGACGAGCGTGGCGGCGGCGTACACGGCCGCGATCATGCCCGCCTGGGCGACGTACGACGATCTTCCCTTGTTCATGGGTTTCTCCTTGTCTCCACACGACCTATCGGCCGCGGGCTTTGGGCAACGGGTAAACCGCGAGTGCAGGGCCCAACGATGCAAACGCGGAGCGCCCCCGCCGTGCGCAACGCACAGCCGAACCGCCGCAGCGAAGTATAGCAGAAACCTTGATCAAGAAGCCGCTGCCATGGTTACGCAAGCTCTTCGACATCCAAGATGATTGCGAACGATAAAGAGGATCGGGTGCGTGCGAAGCGTGGCTGTGCGGGTTTTCGCAGGTCATACGCAGTCGGGCGAATCTACATCGACCTTCGATGTTTTTGGATGATAAAGAGGGCGCTTATCTAAGCTGGGCTCCCAACTGGTCGGAGCATTCCGCACGATCTTCTTTGACGAACAGGCTGCCCCGAGAAAAATTTCGGAGGGTCTTTCGCAGAGGCGGCAACGGGCGCTAGCCCCTCTTTCCCTTGCGGGATTTGGGTGGGCGGCGCTTGCCGCTGGTGGAGGCTTTCTCGCCGCGCAGGCGTCGGGCTTCCTCGCGGCGCTCCTTCACCTGGGCTGTCTCCTGGCGCAGGCCCTGGTAGGAGGCGAAGCGGGCCTCGCTCAGCTCGCCCGAGTCAACGGCGGCGCGCACGGCGCAGCCGGGCTCGTCCTGATGGCGGCAGTCGCGGAAGCGGCACTGCTCGGCCAGCTGCTCGACATCGGCGAACGCGGCCTCGATGCCCGCATCGGCATCCCAGAGGCCCAAGCCCCTCACGCCGGGCATGTCCACCACGAAGCCGCCGCCCGGCACGGGAATCATCTCGCGGCTCACCGTGGTATGGCGGCCTTTGCCGTCGCCCTCGCGCACTTCGGCCGTCTCCTGCACCTCATGACCAACCAACAGGTTCACCAGGCTCGACTTCCCCACGCCGCTCTTGCCGATGAAGACGGCCGTCGTGCCGGGAGGCACGAGGGCACGCACGGCTTCCACACTTGCCGGCTCCGCCGCCGACACCACCACCGTCTCCGCAGCGGGCCCTGCCAGCTCGCTCACGTGATCGCGCACGGTGCGCACGGCATCCTCGCTTTCGGCGAGGTCGGCCTTTGTGAGCACCACGGTCACGGCGGCGCCCGTCTCGTAGGCCAGCACGAGCTCGCGCTCGAGCCGCTTGAAATTCATATCGGAGAGCGGCTGCGCCACGAACACGCGGTCGAAGTTCGCAGCCAGCACCTGGGGCAGCGCCCGCTCCGTGGGGTCCTTGCGCACGAACGCGCGCGAACGAGGCAGGATGGCCTCGATGATGCCCTTGTCGTGGCCCGCGGGGACCGTCACCTCCACCCAGTCGCCGATGACGGCGCGCACCTGCTCGCCCTTCACAAGCGCCGTGGCGTGCTCGCAGCGCACGAGCCGCCCCCCGTCCGTCCGCACGAGCGGATACCCGCGATCCAGCTTGACAACCTGGCCCTTCTGCAAACGTACCCTCCTTGCTCTAGCGCTGCCGTTCGCGCAGATAGTAGAACACGCCCATGAGCGCGAGCCCCAACGCTGTGGCAATGGCGCCGGGAACGAACGCATTCACGTCGAACTCGTCTTCATGGTGCTTGCCCTTATCCACCACGGTCACGATGTCGGCGTGCAGATCGGTGAGTCCCTCGTGCTCGGTGCAAACCAGGTGGAACGTACCGCGCACCTGCAGCTTCGTGCCGGTGGTGCCGTACTTGCCAAACGTGTCTATCTTCGCCGCCTGCTCGACGGTCATCAGCACCGACACCGTTGCGGTGGAGTCCTTCTCGTTGGCGGCGAGCGTGATCCACCGGTGGCGGTTGTCCAAGCCCTCGCGGATGCTGTCCCCGATGGCCTCGCCCACCACCTGCACGGTCTGGTTGTCGTAGTATGCATCGGCGTTGCCGAGCGCCGCGATGGAGGTGTCGTAGATGAACGAGCTGTCGGGACGCTGCTGGGGGTTCACCAGGTTCTCGTCGTCGTCCGCGAACGCCAAGCCTGGCACGAGCGTCATCGTCAGCGCCCCAGCCAACACGAGCACGGCAAGGGCACGGCGCAGCCATCCAAGGGCTTCACCGTAGAAGAAACCTGCCTCACGGCCGTGAGGCGCACGGCAACCGCAAGCCCCCTCGCCTTCGGCGCTCCACGCCCCGCAGGCGCGCTCCCTTGCCTGGTCGGTCGCCCGCATCACAGCACCTCGCCTGTCCGTATCTGCGGCGCGCGCCGGCGCGGCTTGAACGACACGAATATCTCCACGATCAGCGCGAGCAGCGTCACGAACTCCAGACGGCCGGCCCACATCTGCACGATATAGAACACCTCCAGCGTGGCCGGCATGCCAGGCGCTGCCAGCCCCGAAGACACGCCGCCGTTCGATGCCATGGCCACCGACTCGAAAATGGCCTGCGTGGCCTCGTACCCGTGCGAGATGCCCACAAGCGCGCCGATGACGTAGGTGAGCACATACAGCGTGAACACCGTCATGGCCTCCTTTACCACCTCGGGCGTCACCATTCGACGGCCCACGTGGTTGTACGACACCACCACACGCGCGGAATCAGGCGCGAGCGCCTCCTTGATGGTAGCCACGATGGATTTTGCTATGATGCCCACGCGGCTGAACTTCACGCCGCCCGACGTGGACCCGCCGCTGCCGCCCACGGCCATGAGCAGGGCCACCACGAGGAACGCACCCGACGACAGCGCGCCGGTGAGCTGGTTCGTGGTGATGTTCTGAAAGCCGGTGGTGGAGAATGCCGAGATGACCATGAACCCGCCGCGCCTCAGCATGGCCGGCAGGTCGGAGAAGTTCAGGCTGGCGGACAGCGAGGCCGCGAACACGCACGTCATCACGGCAAGCCACAGCACCATGGTGCGTATCTCCAGATCCCGGAAGAACACGGCCACGTGGCCTTTCCATATCTCGGAGTGCAGCACGAAATTGACGGAGCCCAGCAGCATGAGCATCACGAGCACCACCTCGATGGGGAACGAGTGGTAGTACACGATGCTCTGGCTCATAGGAGCGAAGCCGCCTGTCATGAAGCCGGATATGGACAGCCAGAGCGATTGCAGGACGGCGCGCAGCGGTTCCATACCGATGAACAGGCACATAAGGGAGAGTATGGCCGTGGCAACAATGATGAAGCCCATGCCGATCTTAGCGATGAACTGCGACGTTTGCACCACGTTGGGCACGACGTGCTCGCTGCGCCCCTCCGAGGAGTACAGGCTCGCACCCGAGCGCTTGCCGAACAACCCGAACGACAGCGCCACCACGATCAGGCCGAATCCTCCTAAAAGGTGCATCATGAAACGCCACATGTTGTCGGCATTTGAAAGATGATCGAGATCGAGGATGATGCTGGCGCCCGTGGTGGTGATACCCGACACACCATCGAACAACGCGTCGAGGTAGCTGGAAAAATGACCGGAGAGGTACAGCGGTATGCTCGCCACAAACGCAAGCACGATCCACGCGAAGCCGGTCACGGCCAGCGCCTGCTGGCGGCCGAGCCGACCGGGTTCAATGCGCAGGAAGCGCAGGCCCGAGCCCAGGATAAGCGAGATGCCGATGGTCAGCAGGTAGTGCGAGGCCGGTTCCCACTCGCCGCATGCGATGGCCGTGGCCAGCGGCACGAGCAGCGCAATGGTGGAGAACAGAACGAGCACGCCCAGATAGTGCCCGATGACACGTATGTCGTAGAGGGAGAACCGCTGCCACATGGCCTATCCCCTCCGAAGGCCGGCGAACGGTGCAGCCTGGTTGTCCGTCGTCATCCTAGCACAACCCTCACCACGATGATGAGCGTCCATAGCAGCAGCAGGAAGCACGCGAGCGCCAACAACACGACGCCGAACCCGATCAGCGAGGTGGTGATAGCCTGCCGTATGCTCTGCTTCGAAGTGCGCATGCCGGTATTCTAGTACAAAAGCCCCGCGCGCGATACGCCTCACGTGCCAACACCGCTAAACGTTGATGCGGCGCTTCTCGTTCGTCTACTCGGGAAAGCCGTCCCGGTGTTTCACGTGAAACACCGGGACGCGAATGCGTCGAGAAAGCGGGCGCGGGCATCGCGGGCGGAAAGGGCGGTGCCAGGTGCATCCGCACCGGCGAACGCCTCCTCGAGAAAACGCCGCTGATCAGGAGCAAGCGACAACTCCTCGCGCCAGGAGCCTCCCTGACGCGAGGAGTCGAACGACGAGTACCGCAGGTACAGCACAAGATCGGCGAAGCCGGCGATGTCCGCGGCGCAGACGGCAGCGAACGTCTCCGCACCTTCCTCCACGAACCGGCTAAGACCGAAGTCGACGAGCGAGACCCGTTCTCCATCGTACAGGATGTTTGCCGGGCGCAGGTCGCCGTGGGCTGCGCCGGCCTCGTGGAGGGCGATGAGCGCGTCGGCCAGTTGCGAGCCTATGCCCGCGACTTCTACGGCTCCGAACGCATGGCGTCGTTCGAACAGCCAGGTGGCGAGCGAGTCGCCCGGCATGCGCTCAAGCACGATGAAGTAGGCGCGTCCTGCGCGCACGATGCCGCGCCACGCCGGCACGGCCGGATGGTCCACGCGAGAGAGCGGCGCCACCTCGCGCCACACGGAGGCGAGGTCGTAGGCGGGGCGAAGGGGACGCAGGAGCTTCAGCGCCGCCGGGGCGCCGCCGGGACCGACGGCGTCGAACACGGCGCCCGAGCCGCCGATGCCCGTCAGCCTTCCTATGCGGTAGCCCTGCACCGAGCGTCCGCAAAAGCGCCGGTACGGCAGCGCCACGAGGCGCTCGGCCGCACGGGACATGGGAGGCCTCCCGGCGTGCGCGGCGCTATCGCGCCGTGCCGCAGGAGGGGCAGAACTTCGCGCCCGACGGCAGTTGCGAACCGCACGAGGCACAGAAACCGCCCTGATCCACCTTCGCTCCGCACTGGAGGCAGAATTTGGAACCGGCCGGGATGGCCGTGCCGCACTGCGCGCAAGCCGTGCCGGCAGCGGGGGCGGCCATGGGCGCGACAGCCGCCGGCATGCCGCCCATCGGGCCAGGCTGCTGGTGCGCCTGCACCGGGTGCTGGCCGTACCCCTGTTGGCGGTAGGCCGCCTTGCGACGGTCGGAGCTGCTGAACGAGCCGAAGCCCAGACCGGATAGGAAGCCCTTCTGCTGGTACTGGGCGCTGCCGCCCTGGCCGTACTTGCGCTTCTTCTTGCTGCTGAACGAGAACATGCCCATGAATGCCGCCTTTCGAAGGTCGCCCCGCACCTCGGCGCGGTGAGAATCGTTGCAAACGTTGGAACCACGGTAGCAGAACCGTGCAGCACGAAGATCAAATCGAGGTAAAGGATGGCGCCGGGCCGCACCGCTCCCGAAAAACCGCACAACCGTCGCAAGACGCAAAACGACCCGCCGCGCAGCTGGCGGACGGGTCGTTTCAAGTCTTTTTCGCTCACCGCTGGGACACGAGGCTCCTAAGCGGACAACGGCTACTTCTCCAACAGCAGGTCGTCCAAAGCGGTGGCATCGAGCTCCAGCGGGGCCTCGACGGTGCACTCGTAGTTGCCGTCGGCATCGATGTCGATGAGCACGTGGCTGCGGTCGCGCAGCTGGCCCTCCACCACCTTCTGGGCAATACGATCCACGATCTCACGCTGGATGAGGCGCTTCAGGGGACGCGCGCCGAAGATGGGGTCGTAGCCGTCGATGGACAGGTGCTCCATGGCCGCAGGGGTCACGTCGAGCGTGACGCGGCGGTCGGCCAGGCGATCGCGCACCTCTTCCAGCTGCAGGTCCACGATGGGCTCGATGTTCGTCATGTTCAGCGCGTTGAACACCACCACGTCATCGATGCGGT